>JAESFV010000001.1_pt1:0-72500 | contig 1612136 bp, 1537 predicted proteins | sample 9269471 | NCBI WGS metagenome assembly JAESFV01 (sample SAMN14502647, study PRJNA617108) | algae metagenome | isolation source: Symplocastrum torsivum CPER-KK1 and co-occurring heterotrophs from... | place: USA: Central Plains Experimental Range, Colorado | collected 2001-01-01
CGGCCGCGTCCTCATCTGCCGCGCGGGCACGCTGAAGGCTGCGGCGTGATGGGGAAGCCCCTTAAGCCCCTCCCCTTCAGGGGAGGGGTTGGGGGTGGGGGCCATCGGCCTTACGCAAGGTTTCGAGCCCCCACCCCAACCCCTCCCCTAAAGGGGAGGGGCTAATGGAGATCCGCACCACCTGCGCCTATTGCGGCGTCGGCTGCGGCATCCGCGCGACGGTGACCGGCGAGCGAACGGTCGAGATCGCGGGCGACCCCGACCACCCCGCCAACCGCGGCCGCCTCTGCTCGAAGGGCACCCACCTCGGCGAGACCGTCGGCCTCGAAGGCCGCCTCCTCCATCCGATGATCGGCAGCAAGCGGGCAAGCTGGGACAAGGCGCTCGACCTCGTCGCGAAGCGCTTCAAGGAGGTCATCGCGCGTCACGGTCCGGGCAGCGTCGCCTTCTACGTCTCGGGGCAGCTTCTGACCGAGGATTATTATGTCGCGAACAAGCTGATGAAGGGGTTCATCGGCACCGCCAATATCGACACCAACTCGCGCCTCTGCATGTCGAGCGCGGTCGCCGGCCACACCCGTGCCTTCGGCGAGGATATCGTTCCCGCGACCTATGACGATCTCGACGCCGCCGACCTCTTCGTGCTCGTCGGGTCGAACACCGCCTGGTGCCACCCAATCGTCTACCAGCGCATCCGCGCGCGCTGCGAGGCGGGCGCCAAGCTCGTCGTCATCGACCCGCGCCGCACCGAAACCGCCGAAGAGGCCGATCTCCATCTGCCGATCCGCCCCGGCAGCGACGTCGCGCTGATGAACGGGCTGCTCCATCACTGCCGCGAAGCCGGCATCGTCGATGGAGACTATCTCGCTGGGCACGTCGCGGTGCCGCAGGATTTCTGGGATCAGCTTGGAGAGGGGAGTGACCTGTGGTCGGTGGCGCGCATTTGCGATGTCCCCGCCGCCGACCTCAGGCATTTCTACGAGCTGTTCGCGGCGAACCCGCGCACCGTCACCTTGTTCAGCCAGGGGATCAACCAGTCGACTGCCGGGACAGATCAGGTCAACGCGATCCTCAACGTCCATCTCGCGACCGGACGCATCGGAAAACCGGGCGCGGCGCCTTTCTCGATCACCGGCCAGCCCAACGCGATGGGCGGGCGCGAGGTCGGCGGGCTCGCCTCGACGCTTGCCGCGCATATGGATTTCGCCCCCGAAAACCGCGCGCGCGTCCAGCGCTTCTGGGCGTCGCCGACGATGGCCGAAAAGCCCGGCCTCAAGGCGGTCGACCTGTTCCGCAGCCTCGGCGAAGGGCGGATCAAGGCGCTGTGGGTGATGGCGACCAACCCCGCGGTGTCGATGCCCGACGCCAATGCGGTGCGCGAGGCGCTGAAAACCTGCCCCTTCGTCGTCGTCAGCGACGTGATCGAAAAGACCGACACTGGCGCCTTTGCGCATGTCCGCCTGCCCGCCGCGGCGTGGGGTGAGAAGGATGGCACCGTCACCAACAGCGACCGCACGATCAGCCGCCAGCGCGCGCTCTTCGCGCTCCCCGGCGAGGCGATGCCCGACTGGTGGATCGTCAAGGAAGTCGGGCGCCGCATGGGATGGAAAAACGCCTTCACCTACGACCGGCCCGCCGACATCTGGCGCGAACATTGCCGCCTGTCGACTTATGACAATGACGGCGCGCGGCTCTTCGCGCTGCCCGGCGCGGCGCTCGGCGGCAACGCCACCTATGACGCGATGGAGCCGTTTCGCTGGGGCGGCGATCATCCCTTCGCCGACGGCCGCTTTTCGACCGACGACCGCCGCGCGCGTCTTGTCCCCGTCACGCAGAAGCCGCTCCCCGAACCGCTCGCCAAATGGCCCCTCACGCTCAACACCGGCCGCTACCGCGACCAGTGGCACACGATGACGCGCACCGGCCTCGCACCGAAGCTCGCCCGCCACCGCGAGGAGCCGCTGGTCGAGGTCCACCCCGACGACGGCGCGCGCCTCGGCCTCACCGACGGCGGCCTCGCGCGCGTCGATACACCGCAAGGCGACAGCCTCTACCGCGTCGCCTTCCACGCCGGCCAGCGCCCCGGGGAATTGTTCGTGCCGATCCACTGGACCGACCGCACCGCGAGCGGGGGCCGCACCGGGCTGCTCCCGCGCCCGCTCGTCGATCCGGTATCGGGCCAGCCGGGGTTCAAGCGCACCCCCGCCGCGATCACCGCGGTCACCCCCAAATGGCGCGGCTTTCTGCTCCTCGCGCGCGAGCTCGCCGAAACGCCGCGCTGCCTCTGGGCAACGCGCGTCGCGGTGCCGTCGGGCGTGATGTGGGAGGTCGCGGGCAATGGCGACCTCAAGAGCATCGAGACGCTGCTCCCAAAGGGCGAACGCATCGAGGCGCAGGACGCCGCGCGCGGGACCAGGCGTATCGCGATCGTCGCGAATGGCCGCCTCGTCGGAGCCCTGTTCATCACCGGGACCGGCGAGCTGCCGCCCCGTGACTGGCTGATCGCGCAGCTGTCGGCGCCACAGGTCGCCCCAACGCTCCTCGCCGGCCGCGCGCCGGGCGTGCAGGTCGATCGCGGCCCAGTGATCTGCGTCTGCTTCGACATCGGGCTGAAGACGATCGTTGCCGCGATCCGCGACCAGAAGCTCGCCGACGTCGCCGCCATCGGCGGCGCGCTCGGCGCCGGAACCAACTGCGGCTCGTGCCGCCCTGCGCTTGCGCGCATCCTGACCGAGGAGACCAGCAATGCTGCCTGACGATTTCGCGCCCGGAACGGTCTGGCTCGTCGGTGCCGGTCCCGGCGACCCGGAGCTTCTGACGATGAAGGCGGTGCGGCTGATCGAACGCGCCGACATCGTCTTTTACGACGCGCTCGTCGGCGACGGCGTGCTCGCGCTGATCCCGAACCGGACCGAGGCGATCAGCGTCGGCAAACGGTCGGGCCGCCACTCGAAGGACCAGCGCACGATTGACGAGATGCTGGTCGAAGCGGCGGCCGCCGGCAAGCGCGTGGTACGCCTGAAAGGCGGCGACCCCTCGATCTTCGGCCGCTCGGCTGAAGAACTCGCTGCCCTGCGCCAAGCGGGCTACGATGTCCGCATCTGTCCCGGTGTCACCACGGCCTGCGCGGCAGCGGCAGCGGCGGGCATTTCGCTCACACTCCGCGGCGTCGCCCGGGATGTCCGCTTCGTCACGGCGCACAGCAAGCGCGGCGCAGCGCTAGATATCGATTGGCACTCGCTCGCAAACGGCGGGTCGACCCTTGCCTTCTACATGGGGCGCGACGCCGCAGGCGAAATCATGCGCGGGCTCATGCATGCGGGTATGGCCGGTGACATCCCGGTGATGATCGCTTGCCACGTCAGCGGCCCAGACGAGCGCCGACTGGCAACGCGGCTCGACCTGCTCGACCTCGCGACCCAATCGTTCGCAACAGACGCACCGACGCTGATCCTGGTCGGCGAAGCGGTCGAACAGGTCGCCGCAGCGCTGGCGACTTCGGAAGCGCACGCGAGACAGATGCATGGGTACGCGCGAATTGCGCAGGCAATTCTCGAGCGAAACCCTGTCGAAGCCGACGAGGCGATGAAGCAGCATTTCGGGATAAATATCGAAGTTTTGTCCGGGATCGCGGGATCCGGCGGTCGCGATATGCATCCATGGCCGTGACGCTGGCGGCGAGCTGATTATTGCGGATCGTCTGGTCGCGGCTGATTTGTTCGGCAATGGAGTTGCTTGTCGCGCCAAGGGACAAGCTTGCGTGCTCTCTCTCTCTCTCTCTCTCTCTCTCTCTCTCTCTCTCGGTGTAACGCAGCCAAAAGCCTGCAATCTGCTATCAGACGACGATCGAGGTTGGATCGCGCTTCCTAAAGCAATCGCTCACGCTGCTCTTTGGTCAAGAGCGCGCAAAAGTCGGCCTTGCCGAACCAGCGATATCGGTTGCGGGCGACCAGGGCGTAGAGCCAGTCGCGCGGGCGTTCAGGGATGACGGCGGACATGCGGAGTGCGTGCCACCAGCGCCCCAATATCCGGCAGAGCTCCAGATAGCCGCGCGACGCGGTATAGGCGGACCCATCTGCAATCAGCAGGTAACTCTCGTCCATATCGATATCGTAATGGGCATAGAGCGCCTGGCCCAGCGCGTCCTGCGCGGGCGTGAAATTGACGAGCCCCCTGCCGTCATTTCGCATGATCCAGCTCGCGCCGCTCGAGCACAGCACGCAGATGCCATCGAACACGAACAGCGCTTTGCGGTCATCGAAATCGGGAACCGCCGGATCATTGCGATAGCTGAACGGTTGTTTTGAGACCTCAGGCATCAATCTCGTCCCGAATGACCTCGATATCGAGATCTGACAGCGCGCCGAGATAGCTGTCGAGATCGATCAGATCGACGCAGGGCGTTGCGCCGGGTCTTACCGCCCAACCCCTTGCCAGCCGCCTGGCCAGCAGGATTGCAGGCATGCACGGGATGTAGGGCCCATGGCCCGACCGCGCGACGATCCAGAAGCGTCGCTGCTGCGGATCGCCGCCATGACCTAAGCCGCGCATGAACATATGAAAGCCGCTTTGTCCCGAGCCGAAGCGATCGAATGCGAAAGCGAGCTTGAGCAGCGATCCGGCATGGTTGCTGAGCGATCCGATCAGCTCCAACCGGACCAGCGCGCCCAGCATGCGCGTGCCGATATGGAGCGTCTTTAGCTCATGCCCGGCGCAAAAGCGCATCGACCGGAGCGTGGGATAGCGTTCGGGAAACAATGCCAGGTCCGGAATATCACAATTGCCGAAAAGACGGGTGCCAAGCCCGGGATAGCGGACGACATGCGTGTCTTCCCAGCCATAGACGGTTTTCATCGCGCCATTGCGGAGCATCTCGATCGGTTTGCCGACATAGCTGAGCACCGCGGAGGTTGTTGCCAGACCGCGATTGGTGTGCTGCGCCGCGCTGATGCCGTAATCGACCGCCTCGAGCCGTGCGAACGACGGGAGATAGGCGTCGATTACCGCTGCCGTCAGACAGGGGACCGAGCTGGCTCCACTGACCACCAGCAGATTTTTCGCTCGTGCTTCGGTATCGAGCCGGCCGATCGTCGCCACGAACGCCCGCGCATCGGCGAGGTCGATATAATGACAGCGCTGTGCGATACACGCCCGCGCGACGCGGTGGTCCTGGGTCTGGAAAGGCCCGGTGGTGTGGATGACGATGTCTGGCGCGATTCGCCCCAGCGCTTCGGTGAGGTCGCCATCGATGTCGATCGCATGACCCTCGGCGACATGAGCGGGTCCGAGCGACGCCGAAAACGCCTTTGCCTTGGCCGCCGAGCGTCCCCCGATCAGCAGGCGGATGCTCGCGTCACTGGCAAGGCTGCGCGCGATATAGCTGCCGAAATTGCCATAGCCACCGATGATCAGGACGCGGGCTACCATGTCGGTTTGGTGACCATCAGCCAAAAAATGACGATCAGCCCGCCGAACGCCGGCCAACCCAGGATGAACCATTTGCGAAACAGCCGATCATAGGCCGCTTCATCGATTGCCTCGCCCCGTGTGGACGCTTCCAGCAGCCGTTTCATGCGAATCTGAATGAACACGACCGGCACCCAGCACAGCGCCGCCAGCAAATAGAGGCCATAGGTGACGACCAGCCAATAATCGTCCCACCGGAAGCCGCCGTGCCACACCAGCCACGCACCGCTCAGCGGCTGGATGATGACCGCAGGCAGGGTGAACAGGAAATCCGCCTTCACCGTCATGCGTGCGGCAAAGGCGCGCTCGACCGGAACGCGGCTACGACTTCCGAAGAACATGAAATTGGCGATCCCGATCCCCGTCCCGAACACGATCGTCGCACTCAAGATGTGCAGCGTTTTGACGAGCGAATAGGGATCCATGGAATGTCGCTACAGCACAGCGCGCCGCGCCGCCAGATGCACGGCATCCACGAAGCAGACCCGCCTACCGACCCCCGCCGTAGATATTCAAAAAGGCATCGACCGCTGCCTCGACCCGGCGTTGGGTCGCCTGGGCGCTCGGCGGTGCGCCGAAGCGGAGTTCGACGTCGCCGAAGCCCTTGCACATGGCCGCAAATTGCTCGGCGGCGAGGGCGGGGTCGGGAATGGCCAGGGCTCCGCTTTGGGAAATCGCGGTCAGAAATGCCGCCATCGTTGCTTTCATCCGCCGCGGACCGGCGTTCAGGAAAGCGAGGCCGATTTCCGGGTTGCGTTCGGTTTCGGCGGCGATGCGGCGTTCGAACTGAACCATCTCGGGCCGCGACAAAAAGGCCACCATGGCGTGGCCGATATGGAGCAGGCGATCGCGCAGCGAGGTCGTCCCGTCACGCTCGATCGAAAAATGACTGCGCATCCGTTCGCATTCGCGTTCGATCGCCGCAGTAAACAGCCCCTGCTTGTCCGAAAAATGATTATAGACCGTCACCTTGGACACGCTCGCGGCCGCGGCAATTTGTTCGATCGCAGCGGCGCCATAGCCATGTTCGAAAAACGCATCCCTGGCGGCGACCAGAATGGCCTCGCGCTTGGCGAGATCGGCGGGGCGGCCAAGATTCGTTTTTGGGGCGATTGACAAACTGTACGCTTCCGTTCACTTATACGCTACCGTTCAATAATGTTCACAAAGCGGAACGGTTGCAAGCGGTGAGGAAAAAAGGGCTCTCCCCCGATGGTCTGGATCGCAATCCGAATGCTGACCGGCGACGCGACCAAATTTTATGGTCTGCTGTTCGGCATCGCATTTTCCACCCTGCTGATCACCCAGCAGCTGACGATTTTTGTCAATCTGATCGAGCGCGGCGCCAGCGGCGTTTACAATGTCCCGTCGGCCGATGTCTGGGTGATGGACCCGGTCAGCCGCACGACCGACGTCAATCTGCCGATGCCGTCAACGGCGCTCGATCGGGTGCGGTCGGTGGCGGGGGTCGAATGGGCGGTGCCGCACCTGCGCGCCGCGGCGTCGGTGCGGACGAAGGAAGGCGACCTTGAAGGCGTGTCGGTCATCGGGGTCGACGACGCGACGCTGATCGGCTTGCCGCGCCGGATGGCGTCGGGGGCCGCGGACGTGCTCGAGCGGCCCGATGCGGTCGTCATCGACGATGTCGGGACGACACGCTTTTTCCCGGAAGGATATGACCCCGTCGGCGAGCGGCTGGAACTGAACGACCAGCGCGCGGTGATCATGGGGGTCGCCGATGCGATCCCCAGCTTTACCAGCCAGGTCACGCTCTACACCCGCTATAGCCGCGCCCTCAATTTCGTGCCCGGTACGCGCAACCGATTGAGCTTTGTGCTGGTCGGCGCCGCGCCCGGGGTGGACGCGAAGGCGCTCGCGACGCGAATTACCCGGGATACGGGGCTGCGCGCCCGCACCCGCGACGAATTCGCGCGTGACGGGGTGGATTTCATCATCGAAAACACCGGCATTCCGCTCAATTTCGGGATTACGGTGCTGCTCGGCTTTGTCGTCGGGGTGGCGATCGTCGGCCTGACCTTCAGCCTCTTCATCCGCGACAATATCAAACAGTTCGGCGCGCTGAAAGCGATCGGGGTGAACAACGCGAAGATCCGCCGCATGGTCGCGGCGCAGGCGGCGATGGTCGGCCTGATCGGCTATGGCCTTGGCGTTCTCGGCACCGTCGGCTTTATCTGGGGCTTTTCGAGCAATCCGACCTTCAAGGGTTTCTATATCCCCTGGCAAGTGCCGCTCATCAGCCTGGTCGCGGTCGCCCTGATCCTGGCGCTGACCGGCTGGATTGCGCTGCGCCGGGTGCTCAAGACCGAACCCGCGGCGGTGTTTCGGTGAGCGCCGCCGCCGACGCAGCGGCCGCGACGGCGATCGCCGCGATTTCGACGCGCGGTGTCGCGCGCGACTTCACCGCGGGGCAGCAGACGATCCGGGTGCTGCACGGCATCGACCTCGACGTGCGCGCCGGCGAGCTCACCTATCTGGTCGGGGAGTCGGGTTCGGGCAAGACGACGCTGATTTCGATCATGTGCGGCATCCTGTGGCCGACCGAGGGCGAAGTTCGCCTGTTCGGTACCGACATCTATCGCCTCAGCGACAGCGACCTGGTCGATTTCCGCCTGCGCAACGTCGGTTTCATTTTCCAGCAATATAATCTGATCCCGGCGATCGACGCGGCGTCGAATGCCGCCGTGCCGCTGATCGCGCAGGGAATGGACCGGCTTGAGGCCCGCGAGCGGGCGATCGAATTGCTCGCCGCGCTGAACATCGCCGATCAGGCCGACAAGCTTCCCAACCAATTGTCGGGCGGCCAGCAGCAACGCGTCGCGATCGCGCGCGCATTGGTCCACCAGCCGCGGCTGATCGTTTGCGACGAACCGACCGCGGCGCTCGACGCGCGGTCCGGGCGGCGCGTGATGGACTTGCTGCGCGAGGTGGCGCTCGCCGACGACCGATCGGTGATCATCGTCACCCACGACAACCGTATTTTCGACCTCGCCGATCGCATCCTCGTGCTCGAGGACGGCCGGATCACCCACGACGGCCGCGACATGCCGAAGGACCATTGACGCCATGACCCGACGCTTTGCCAATCTGAACTTCGCCCGCCAGATCCTGCCGGCGATCGCCTTGCTGGGGCTGGTGATCGCGGTGATCTTCATCGCGAGCGGGCTCCCCGACCGGCAGCTCGAACCGCCGCAGCAGACGCCGCCGCGGGCGACCGGGGCGCTCGCCAACAGCGCGCGCGTGGCGGGGGCGGGGGTTGTCGAGCCGTCGAGCGAGATCGTCGATGTCGGCACGGCCTTGTCGGGGCTGGTGATGCAGTTGAACGTGCGGCCGGGCGCCTATGTCGCCAAGGGTGACTTGCTGTTCACCGTCGACGATCGCGCCGTGCGCGCACGTTTGGCGGAAGCGGAGGCAGCGATCGGCGAAGCGCGCGCGGCGATCGGGGAGGCCGATGCGGCGCGGATCACCGCGCAGCGCCAGCTTGCACTGTATCGCCAGGTTGACGATGCCGAAGCGGTCAGCCGGACCGAAGTGGTGCGGGCCGAAGGCGAAGCCGCGGCAGCGACGAGCAGGCTCGCGCTGGCGCGGGCGCGCCTTGCCGCGGCGAGCGCGGCGGCCGGCAGCGCGCGCACCGAACTGGCCCGGTTGGCGGTGCGCGCGCCGATCGCTGGCGAGATCCTGGCGGTGAATATCCGCCCGGGCGAATATGTGCAGGCAGGCGGGCCGCAGGGCGGCAATGCCGAACCCTATATCCGCATGGGCGAAACGCGCCCACTGCACGTTCGCATCGATATCGACGAAGATCAGGCGGCCGATGTCGCGTTGGGGGCCAATGCCATCGTGTCGCCGCGCGGCGCCGCCGAGCGCCAGGTCGCCGCGCGCTTCGTTCGCGCCGAACCGCTGGTGGTGCCGAAACGCTCGCTGACGAACAGCGCCGCCGAGCGCGTCGACGTGCGCGTGATGCAGATCATCTATGCGCTTCCGGCGGGCAGCGACCTCTTCCGCGTCGGGCAGCAGGTCGATGCGTTCATCCCGGCGAAAGCCCCCTCCGGAGCCAGGAAGTGACGCGCGGCGCGCCCCTGTTTTTCGCCGCAGCGCTGCTGGCAGGGTGCGCCGCCGGGCCGCCGCCGACGGTGGAGACGCCGCCGCCGCCGCTTCCTGCGACCTTTTCCGGCGCGCCCGATGCTGCTCGCGCCGGGTCTTTGGCGGCTTTGTTGCCGAGTGACGATCCGGCTTTTTTGGCGCTGCAGGCCGCGGCGATCGCCGAAGCGCCCTCGCTCGGTGAGGCGGCGGCGCGGATCGAACGCGCCCGCGCCGCCGCGCGCCGCGCCCGCGCCGAACGCGCGCCGCAATTGGATGCGTCGGCGTCGATCGAGACGAGCCGCAGCAATCCGGGGAGCTTTGGCGCCAGCCTGCCGCCCGGGATTTCGATCGATCCCGATCAGACGGCTTACGGCGCTTCGCTCAGCGCGCGCTGGGATCCGGACATCTTCGGTCGCTTGCGGTCCGAACAGCGCGCCGCATCGTTGCGGCTCGATGCGGCGACCGCCGACGCCGACGCGGTCCGGATCGCGCTGATCGCCGATATCGCGTCGCTGGTGGTCGATTGGCGAAGCCTTGACGCGCGTGCGGCATCGCTTCAGCGCGACCTGACGTCGGCCGAGCGTCTGATTGCGCTGGCCACCGCACGATCGACCGCCGGCCTTGCGCCGGGGGCCGACCGCGTGCGCGCCGAAAGCGTGGCGAGCGCATCGCGGAGCCGTCTGGCGGGGCTCGATACCGAACGTGGCACCATCGTAGGACGCCTGGTAACGCTCACCGGGCGCGATGCGGCGTGGGTGGAGGCGCAGCTGGATGCGTCGCATGGTGAGCAGGCGTTGCCATCGGCGCCCGCTGCGCTGCCGTCCGACCTGCTCGTCCGCCGTCCCGATGTCGTGGCCGCAGCCGCGCGGCTGGCCGCGGCCGACGCCGATCTGGCGGCGACCGCCGTGCGGCGGTTTCCGCGCCTGACGCTGTCGGGCACGCTGGGCCTGTTGGCATTCAGCCCGGGCCAGTTGTTCGACGATGATTCGATCATCGGGTCGCTCGCCGCTGCAATTGCGGGGCCGCTCCTTGATTTTGGCCGGATTTCGGCGGAGATCGATGGTGCGGCGGCGGACAAGAAGCTCGCCTTTCAGCAATATCGTGCGACGGTGTTCACCGCCTTGGGCGATGCCGAGTCGGCTTATCGATTGATTGCCGCCGCCGACGCGCGCGCGGCGGCGGCGGCGCAGGAGGCGGCGCTATTGGCGCGCAGCGACGCCCTGACCGCAAGCCGCTTTCGCGCAGGGTTGGCCGACTTGTCGGCGGTGCTGGAAACGCGGCGGCAAGCCGACGGCGCGGCGGAACGTGCCGCGGTCGCGGTGGGCGCGGCGCGGCGCGCGCGCCTGCTGTTGTGGCTGGCGCTGGGCGGCTAGCGCACGCCGACTTCGCAAGAGTCTTGGCGCGAGATGGATTTCCGCTTCAACTAGCCAGCGCAGCCCGGCGGGCGGGGCCGGAGCAGCGCGCGGCCTGCGGCAACGCCGGTGGTGCGGCCCTCGTCGAGCGCCAGCGCGCCGTTGACGAACAGGCTGTGCACGCCGACGCTCAATTCGCGCGGACGGACATAATCGGCGCGCGGCGCATATCCCGCAGGATCCAGCACGACGATGTCGGCGAAAAAGCCGGGACGCAGATAGCCGCGCCGGTCGAGCTTGTAGATGTCGGCGGTGCGGCCGGTCGATTGACGGATGAAGGTCGCCACGTCGATGACCCGGCGTTCGCGGACATAGCGCGCGTATTTTTCGGGAAAGGTCGCGAACATGCGCGGGTGTCCGTCCGACCCGTCGGACGATGTCACCATCCACGGCTGCTGCATCAGCACGTCGACGTCGCCCTGCGCCATGTTGAACGACGCGACCGCGGTACCGCCGCCCTTTTGGCCGCCGATCTTTGCCTCGATGCTCTGGCGGATGATGCGCAGCGCGGCGTCGCGGCTGTCCATCGTCCACGCATCGGCGACCGCTGCCAGCGTCTTGCCGGTCCACGGAAAGCCCTCGGCGATCAGCAGCAAGGCGCCCGGCCCGCCGCGCCGCCGCAGATTTTCCTGCATTTCGTCGCGGATCCGCGCCAGCGTCGCCGGATCGTCGAGGCGTTTCAGCAGCGCCGCGCCGCCGCCATCGACCGCCCAGCGCGGCAACAGCGATGCATCGAGATTCGACCCCGATGCCAGCCAGGGATATTGATCGGCGGTCACCTCCATGCCCGTCCGCCGTGCCGCATCGATCGCGGCGATGACCGCCCCCGCCTGACCATGAACATCGACCCCCAGCGCTTTCAGATGCGCGAAATGCACCGGCATCCCGGCGCGCCGCCCGATCGCGATCGCTTCCTCCACCGATCCGAGCAGGCCGATGCTATAGCTCGATTCGTCGCGTTGGTGTGTGTCGTACAGCCCGCCGCGGATCGCCGCCTCGCGCGCCACCGCGACGACTTCGTCGGTCGTGGCAAAGCTTTGCGGGGCATAGAAGAGCCCGGCCGACAGCCCGACCGCGCCTTCGCACATTCCCTTCGCGACCAGCGCCTTCATCGCGTCGAGTTCCGTGGCGCTCGGCGCGCGTGCGTCCTGCCCCAGCACGCGCTGGCGTACCGGGCCAAAGCCGACGAAGGGGACGATATTGGTGCCGATACCCGACGCCGCGAGTTTGCCGCTGTCCGCCGCGACGTCGGGGGTGCCATTGCCGTCGACCCCGATCATCACGGTGGTCACCCCCTGATGCAGCCACGCGGCATTGACGCGCACCGCCGGGTCGGACGAACGGAGGAAGCTGTCGGCATGCGTGTGCGGATCGATGAAGCCGGGCGCGACGATCATCCCCTTCGCATCGATCACCCGCCGCGCTGTCATATTGCCGATGCGGCCGACTGCGACGATCCGGTCGCCGCGGATCGCGACATCGCCGACGACGGGCTTGTCGGGACTGCCGTCATAAATGGTGCCGCCGCGGATGATGACGTCGACCGCCTTGTCGGTACGCGCCGTGGCGCCGGTTACGGCGATCAGCGCCGCGCCTGCCACCAGTGCGCCGATGGCGCGGCGCATCGGGAAGGAGACAGTTGACGGCATCGGCATGGTCCTTTGTACGAACGACGGGTGACGATGGCGGGCGCTGGCCACCGGGGACTACTCCGGTGCGGAAGATGTCCCGAACGCAGGCCCGGCGTCCAGAGGAGGGTGTTGCGGCGCCTATAACCCAATGGCATAAGGCTTCAAATTGGGCTGGAGCGGCCCGCGCAGGCAGCTTGGGACCGTCACGACATGAACCTTCGCCAGATCGAGATTTTCCACGCGGTGTTTCTGCACGGCACGGTCAGCGCCGCGGCGCGCTCGCTCAACGTGTCGCAGCCGTCGGTGACGAAGGTGCTGCGGCACGCCGAACGATCGATCGGCCTGACGCTGTTCGAACGCTCGAAAGGGCGGCTGATCCCGACGCAGGACGCGCACACCTTGTTCGCCGAAGTGTCCGACATCCAGGACCGGGTGCGCTCGCTGCGTCAGGCGTGCCAGAATTTGCGCCACGGGCGCGGCGGACTGCTGCGTATTTCGGCGCTGCCCTCGCTGGGGCTGGGCGCGATCCCCGCGGCGGTGGCGCGGTTTCTGGCCGATCATGAGGATATCATGTTCGACCTCCAGACGCTCCACCATGACGAGATGGTGCGCAAGCTTTATGAGCATGAAACCGACATTGCGATCAGTTTCGAAGTGCCGCTGTCGGCCCCCGTCGCGCATCAGGTGATCGGCGAGGGCGAGCTGGTGGTCATCTACCGCGAAGAGGACATGCCCGCCGCGCCGCCGCGGCTGCATCTCGACGAGCTGCGCGGGCAGAAATTCATCAGCCCGGTGCAGGGCGGCCCGATCGGGCGGATGCTGTCGAGCGAACTCAGCCGTCTGGAGGTCGAGCTGGACGAAGTGGTGTCGGCGCGCACCTATTATGTGGCGGCGGCGCTAGTCAGCGCGGGGGTCGGCATGGCGATCGTCGACAATTTCACCGCCCATGCCGAATTGTCGCCCGGGCTCGCCAGCCGCCCGCTGCAGCCCGCGATCACGTTCGACATCAACGCGGTCTATTTGCAGAACCGCCCGCCGTCGAAAACGGCGTCGGCGTTTCTGGAGGAACTCGCCACGGTGATCGAAGGATTATAGCGTCAGGCTATAGGATATGAGGCGCAGGATATTGGGGCAATGCGACGGGTGGAGGTAGAGTTGGCGCCTTCAACGTCCCGCAGGTTGCTCTGAGCCATGATCGACACACCCTATCTTCTTTACCTGGGTCATTCGCAGGACCCCGCCGATATCAAGACGTCGCGCGGGCTTGCGGTGTTCCGGCCCGACATCTGCGTCGGCGAATATCGCCACGATGATTGCCCGCTGACGCTCGACCTGCCGCGCATGGATTTCGCCGCGGCCCGCGCGGCGGGGGCGCGGACGCTGGTGCTGGGGATTGCCAATGCGGGCGGCAAGCTGGGCGAGGACCTGGTCGTCGATGCGCTGGCCGCGATGGAGGCGGGGCTCGATATCGCATCGGGGCTGCATCACCGGCTGAATGCCGAACCGCGGCTGATCGCGGCGGCAGCGCGGCTCGGCCGCAAGCTGCACGACGTGCGCGACCCGCGGCCCGACATCCCGATCGGCAACGGCAAGAAGCGGGCGGGCAAGCGGCTGCTGACCGTCGGCACCGATTGTTCGGTGGGCAAGATGTACACGACGCTCTGCCTCGCCAGCGCGCTCGAAAAGCGCGGCGTTGCCGCCGATTTCCGCGCCACCGGCCAGACCGGCATCCTGATCGCGGGCGACGGCGTCCCGCTCGACGCCGTGGTCGCCGACTTCATCTCGGGCGCGATCGAACAGATTTCGCCGGCGCGCAGCGACGATGGCTGGGATCTGATCGAGGGGCAGGGCTCGCTTTACCACCCGTCGTTCGCCGGGGTGTCGACGGGGCTGCTGCACGGCGCGCAGCCCGACGCACTCGTGCTGTGCCACGATCCAGTGCGCCCGCATATGCGGGGCCTGCCGCATTATCCGCTGCCCGGCATCGCCGAAACGCTCGAGGCGAACCTCCGCGTCGCCCGGCTGACCAACGCCGATGTGCAGGTGGTCGGGATCGCGCTCAACACCTCGGCAATGGCAGAGGATGAAGCGCGCGCGCTCTGCGCCGCGACCGAGGCCGAATTCGGCCTGCCGACCAGCGATCCCTATCGCTTCGGGGTCGAGCCGATCCTCGATCGGCTGCTCGGCGTTACCGCCGGTGCGCCTGCCGTCGCGGCAACCGCCTGACCTTGCCGACCATGCCGCGCACCCTCACCGTCTTTGCAGAGACGTTCAAGCTGCACGCCCCCTTTCGCATCTCGCGCGGGGTCAAGACCGCCGCCGACGTGGTGACCGTGACCATCGGCCAGGATGGCATGACGGGCCGCGGCGAAGGCGTTCCCTATCCGCGCTATGGCGAGAGCGTCGAAAGCGCGGTTGCCGCGATCGAAAGCCTGCGCGGTGCGATCGAGCAGGGGCTGGATCGGCAGGCCTTGCTCCAGCTGATGCCCGCGAGCGCGGCCCGCAATGCGGTCGATTGCGCGCTGTGGGATCTGGAACTGCAACTTGCAGGCAGCGATCTGGCGGCGGCGCTCGATCTTGACCGCCCGCTGCGCCCGATCGTCACCGCAATGACGATCAGCCTCGACACCGCCGACCGCATGGCGGCGGCCGCCGCCGCGCTCGCCGATGCACCGCTGCTGAAGGTGAAGGTCGACCGCAACGACCCCGCGGCGCTGCTGACCGCGGTGCGTGCCGCGGCGCCGGGACCGAAGATGATCGTCGATCCCAATGAAAGCTGGACGATCGCCGAGGTCCGCGATTTGCAGGGGCTGATGACCGACCTGCGTATCGACCTGCTCGAACAGCCGTTGCCCGCCGATGCCGACGGCGACCTCGCTGGGTTCCGCTCGGCCATCCCGATCGCCGCCGATGAAGCGGTGCACGTCGCCGCCGATCTCGATACGCTGCCCGATGGCTATGGCGTGGTGAACATCAAGCTCGACAAGACCGGCGGGCTGACCGGAGCGCTGAAACTGGCGGCGGCGGCGCGCGCGCGCGGGCTGGACGTCATGACCGGCTGCATGATCTGTTCGTCGCTGTCGATCGCCCCGGCCTGGGCGATCGCCGCAACCAGCAGCTTCGCAGACCTTGACGGACCGCTCTGGCTTGCCGAGGATCGCGCCGGGGGTGTCCGCGGTGCCAATGGCCTGCTGTCGCCGCCGCAGCCCGGATTTTGGGGCGGGATTTGACGGGATCGGGGCAACAGGGCCGATGACAGTTTTTCTTCGCGGCTGGTTTGCGGTGCCCCTGTGGCAACGCGTGTTGGGCGCGATGGTCATTGGCGTGGCACTCGGGCTGCTGTGGCCCGCGGCGGCCTCGGCGATCGCGATCATCGGCGAATTGTTCGTCCGCCTGATCCGGATGCTCGTCGTCCCCATCGTCTTTATCAGCATCGCGTCGGGGGTCACCGCGCTCGCCGATCCGCGCAAGCTCGGCTCGGTCGGCGCGCGCACCGTCGGCCTCTTCGCCTTCACGACCTTTTGCGCGGTGTCGATCGGTATCGTCGTCGGCCTGCTGCTCGAACCCGGACAGGGCGCCGCGCTGGGCAGCGCCGCGCCGCACGCGCTGGGGGAGCCCAAATCGCTCCACGACCAGCTGGTCGGCATCGTCCCGGTCAATATCGTCCAGTCGCTGGTCGACGGCGACATGCTGGCGATAATCTTTTTCTCGATCCTGCTCGGCTTCGGCGTCATTCTGGCGGGCGAGCAGGGGCGCCCGATGGCCGATTTGCTGCAATCGGCGGGGCAGGTGCTGTTCCACCTGGTACGGATCGTCATGGAGGTTACGCCCTTCGGCGTTCTTGCGCTGATCGCCAAGGCGGTCGCCGACAATGGCGTCGCGGTGTTCGCCAACATCGGCTGGCTGGCGGTCGCGGTCGCGGCGGGGGTCGTGCTGCAAATCCTGCTCGTCCATGTCCCGCTGATCGCCCTTGTCGTGCGGCGCCCGGTGCTGCGCTTCTATCGCACGATCGTCGATGCGCTGGCGGTGGCCTTCTCGACCGCATCCTCCGCCGCCACCTTGCCGGTGGCGCTGCGCATCGCGCTCGACGATCTGCGGATTGCCCCCGGGGTCGCCAAGACCGTGCTGCCGATCGGCGCCAGCATCGGCAAGGACGGCACCGCAATGTATGTCGGGCTGCTCAGCATCTTTGCGCTGCAAGCGGTGGGGATCGAGCCCGACCTGCCGATGCTGGCGATCGTCCTGCTTACCGGCGCGCTCGCGGCGTTCGGCACCGCGCCGATCCCTTCGGCGTCGCTGTTCATGCTTGCCGCAGTGCTGTCGGCGGTCGGGGTGTCGCCCGAACAGACCGCGCTCGTCGTCGGCTTTGTCCTGCCCTTTGACCGCCTGCTCGACATGACGCGCACCGTGGCGAGCGCGAGCGCGAACCTGACGGTGACCAGCGTCGTCGCCCGGTGGGAACAGGCGATCGAGCCCGAGGTCGGCAAATGACCGCCATGGCCTTTGATGCCGATGCGCCCGCGGCGGCATTTGCGAGCGATCGCGACGCCCGGTTGGCGCAGCGCCGCGCCCGTATCCTCTATCTGATGCTCGGCTTTTCGGCCGGGCTGCCCTTTTACATGTTTTCGACCGTGCTGGCGGTGCGGCTGACCGATCATGGCGTCGCGCTGGCGATCATCGGTTTCTTCGCCTGGGTCCAGTTGTTGCCGACCTTCAAATTCCTGTGGGCGCCCTTGCTCGATCGCTATACGGTGCCGGGCTTCACGCACTTCTGGGGCAAAAGGCGCGGCTGGATCATGCTGTCGCAGCTCGGCATCGTGACCGCGTTGGTGGCGATGGCGTTCACGTCCGTCGACAGTCTGGCGCTGACCGCGCTATTCGCCGTGCTGCTCGCCTTCTGGACGACGACGCTGGAGGTGGCCGCCGACGCCTGGCGGGTCGAACTGGGGCCGACACCCGAATTGCAGGGGCCGCTCACCGCCGCCAATCTGTGGGGGTATCGCACCGCGATGGTCGCCGCGGGCAGCGGGGCGCTGTTGTTTGCCGACGTCGGGGGCAGCCTGGCGCCGACCCTCGGCGCGCTGGGCATCGTACCCGGCTGGACCGCCGCCTATCTGTTGATCGCGGTGGCCGCATTCGTGCCGCTGCCGATCCTCGCCGCCCTCCCGCCCGAACAGCGCGGCACGCGCGGCCGTGCCGCCGCGCTGATGGGTGGACTGGCGACCAGCGCGGCGATCCTGCTCGCGCTCGCCGCGCTGGTCGCGGCGGTCGGCTGGGTCCTGCTCGGCGCCGCCGCCAATCTTGGGATCAGCGCCGCGACCAACGTCACCCCCTGGGTGCTTGGCATCGCCATGCTGCCCTTTCTGGCGATGGCCGCGATGCTGCCGCGCATCCGCGGCGCCGCGCCCGATTCACCGCTCCGCACCTCGGCGGCGATTGGTCCCTATGTGGATTTCTTCTGGCGCTATGGCGGTCTCGCCATCGCCTTGATGGCCTTTGTGTCCATCTATCGCATGGGCGACGTGCTGGCGCTCAACCTGTCGAAGCCGATGATCCTCGGGCTCGGTTATAGCAAGAGCGAGATCGGCTGGGCTGACGGCGTGGTGGCGCTGGCCGCCAGCATCGTCGGGGTGGGGCTCGGCGGATGGATGACGACGCGTTGGCGGTTCGGCATCACCCTGACGATCGGGGCGCTGTTCGCGGCATTCGGCAATTTCGGCTTCGTCTGGCTCGCGCACCAGCCGCACGACCAGACCTTGCTCTATATCGCAACCGCTGCCGATCAGTTCGGCAACGGGATGGCGGGAGCGATCTTTGTCGTTTACCTGTCGATGCTGGTGAACCCGCGTTATCCGGGGGCGCAATATGCCTTTCTGTCGGGCTTTGCCTTCCTGTTGCCGCGCCTCCTGTCGGGGGCGGGCGGCACGGTGGTCGGGCGGCTCGATGCAGCCGGCTACAACGGCTTTGATCTGTTCTTCCTCGCCTCGGGCGTGATCAGCCTGGCGGCGATCCTGTTCCTGCCGCTGATCGCGCGGGCCAGGCCGCGCGCGGACGATCGGCCATGATCGACGCCGCCTTTGCGCCGGTGGTGGCCGCGGTCGACGCATGGCGGATCCCCGGCGCGGCGCTGGGCATGGTTTCAATCGATGGCGACAGCGAGGTGCGTTTCGCGGGCATGGCCGCGCTTGTTCCCGAGCCCGAGCCGCTGACCCGCGAGCATTGGTTCGACCTTGCTTCGCTCAGCAAGGTCATCGCGACGACGACGATGATCCTCAAACTGGCCGAGCAGGGCCGCCTCCACCTCGACCGCCCCTTGACCGATGCAATCCCCGATCTGCGCCAATATGATGTCGCGAACGCCGCCGAGCGGCGGCTGACCTTCCGCGACTGCCTGATGCACCGCAGCTTCCTGCCTGCGGTCGAGCCCATCTACACCTATGGCGACGATCCGGCGCGGCTGCGCGCCTTTGTCCTCCAGCGCGAATGGCGGCACGGCCCGCCGGTCTATTCGGACATCAACTTCATCCTGCTCGGTATCGCGATCGAGCGGCTGACCGGCGCCTCGCTCGCGGACTGGCCACTCGGCGAAGGGCTCGGCTTCGGCCCGCCCCCCGGCCCGGCCGTCGCGACCGAGCACTGCCCTTGGCGCGGGCGGGTGCTGAAGGGCGAGGTGCACGACGAAAACGCCCATGCGCTCGGCGGCGCACCGGGTCATGCAGGGCTGTTCGGCACCATCGACGGCGTGCTCGGTTTCGCCCGCGCAATGCTCGACGGCTCGATATTGTCGCCCAAGGTGTTGGCCGAGGTCCGCACCGCCGACGAACGCCACCGCACATGCGGCTGGGAGCGCGCCTTTGCCGGGTGGCACGGTGGGGGCGCCTGTTCGGCCGACACCATCGGTCACACCGGTTTCACCGGCACCGGCCTCTGGATCGATTTCGAGCGCGGCCTTGGCTGGACGCTGCTCACCAACCGGGTCCATCCGACCCGCCACTTCGACAGCGGCATCGCCGCACTACGCCCCGCCGTCGGCGAACAGCTTGTCGCCGCATGGGATGCTCAGGAGAGATGATGAAAACCGCGCTCAAACCCCTCGCTCCGGCCCTTGCCCTGGCACTGCTGATCGCCCCCGCCCACGCCCGCACGCCTGCTGTTCCCGCGCCCGCACCGCTGCTCACGACGGTCGAACAGACGCTGGCGGCCGCCCCGGCGGGGTCGCGGTTCGGGCTGCTGGTGACGACGCTCGATGGCGAAGTGCTGCTGGCGATCGACCCCGACCAGCGTTTTATCCCGGCATCGAACACGAAGATGTTCACGACCGCGGTCGGCTATGCCCGGCTGCCGCTGCTCCAACAGAGCGCCAAAGGCACCGGGGTGCGGCTCGAAACCGGCGGCGGCGCGACCGACGTCATCCTCCACGGTCGCGGCGACCCGTTGTTGTCGAGCGCCGACGACTGCAAGACCGACTGCCTGCAGATGCTCGCCGACGCGGTGGCGGCAAAGACCCGCGCGGTCCGCAACATCGTCGGCGACGACAGCTGGCTACCCGACGAGCGCTGGAGCCCGGGGATGAGCTGGAACAATATCGTCTCGCGCTACGGCACCGGTAATTCGGCGCTGACCCTCGACGACAATGAGCTGGTGGTGAAGCTGGCGCCGGGCGCGATCGGCGCCGCGCCGACGATCGAGACCTCTGGCTATTACGTCATCGACAACCGGGTCATCACGGTCGCGGGCAAGGCCGAAGCGATCGAGGCCGATCGCATGCCGAACAGCCGCGTGCTGCGCCTCACCGGCACCGTTGGCGCCGAGGCCGCGCCGCTGACACTGCGCTATGGCATCGACGATCCGGCGCATTATGCCGCGTGGCGGCTCGGCGAATTGCTCAAGGCGCGCGGCGTCCGCGTCGATGGCGCGATCGAGGTGCGGCACCGGCCGCTGACTGCCGCCGACGATCCCGAAAAGCGCAAGGGCGCCCCGGCCGCCGTGCCGACCGAACCTGCCATGCTCGCCGAACTGCCCGCGCCGCCGCTCGCTGAAAATATGGTACGGATCAACAAGGAAAGCCAGAATCTGCACAGCGAACTGATGTTGCGCCGCGTCGCGCGGCAGGTGGGCAGCGGTTCGATCGCCGACGGTCGGGAGGCGGTGCGGCAGCTGATGGCGCAGGCCGGGGTCGCCGAAACCAGCTACGACTTTTCGGACGGGTCGGGCATGTCGAGCTATAACCGGATGAGCCCGCGCGCCGCGGTCGGCCTGCTCAGCTGGGTCGCGCGTCAGCCGTGGAGCATGGCGTGGCGCGACACGCTGCCGATCGCGGGGCGCGACGGGACGCTGCAGAACCGGTTCAAGGGAACGATCCTCGAGGGTAAATTATTCGCCAAGACGGGGTCGCTCAACGCCTCGCGCGCGCTGTCGGGGTATCTCACGACAAAAAGTGGCAAGACGCTGATCTTTTCGGTGCTCGCTAATGACATGCCTGACGGCACCGACAGCCAGGCGACCGCAGCGGTCGACCGCGCGCTGGTGGCGATCGCCGAGGGGCTATAAAATGCGAGCCGCTTAGCTTGATCCGTTCGTGTCGAGCGAAGTCGAGACACCCATCGGGACGGCGCCGGTTCGAGGGGCATCTCGACTTCGCTCGATGCGAACGGGGAATTGGGCGCAATAGAGTTGCTGTTTCTGGCTATGACGCCATCAACCCCCCGCCGGCGCCAGTACCAACCGCGCCGCCGCATGCCGGTCCACCGCCGCCTTGCTGAACCACAGCGGCTGCATCGCTCCCGCCAGCCATTTGGGATAAAAGTCGCGGTAACGGGGTGACCGCGGATCGGCCGACTGGCCGGGAAGCAGCAGGAAGCGGCTGTTGTCCCACGCGCCGACGTCGGCGACGAACAAATAGCTGGCGCCATGCGACACGTTGAACCCGCGCCGCGAATTGAAACCGCGCGCCATCGGCGTCGTCCCGTCGCCCCCCGACCGGCCGCCCTCGATTTTGGGAAAGGCCGCCGCGATCACCGGGATCGACGATGCCAGGGGGTGCGCGATCGTCACCCGGTGCAGGTCGCCCCACTGCCACTTTGCGGGGTCGCTACCGCCAAGCTCGATTGCCTTTTGCCAGCCTGCCACCAGTGCGCGGTCGATCATCGCGTCGCGCGCCGCGGCGGGATCTTCGCCCAGCCGCTGGTCGGGCGTCCCCAGGATGCGCAGCATTTCCGACAGGTTGACCGTCGGGATCAGATCCTTTGCCGCCGCGGGAACCACCCGGTCGCGGAAATCGGCCGCCAGCGCCACCATCACCATTTCGAACAATAGCGCCGCCGCGCTGTCGGCCTCGATCCCGCAGTCCCAGCGCCTGAGCAGCGCCGCCGCTGGCGCCGCCTCGGCTGACAGATTTGCGGGAAGCAGTTTCAACAGCGCGCGCGCGGGCAGCGACTGGACGTCGTGCTGCAACGCGATACTGTCGGCGATCCGGTGCTTCGGCTGGCTGCGCAGCACCTCGGCGCAGCGATCGTAACGATAAGGATCGCTCCAGGTAAAGCTGATGATCCGCTCGCGATAGGGATAGCCCGCGGGCAGGTTCATCTGGTTTGCCGATGCGAACCAGCCTTCGGGCGGGTTATAGACGTGCGGCATATCCTGGACCGGCAGCAGTCCCGTCCAGTCGAAATCGCCATCGCCGGGCGCGGGAAACAGCCCGTCATGCTTCGGTCGCCGCGGGGTAAAGCCGATCGTCTGCCACCCGGTATTGCCGTCGGTGTCGGCGTAATGGAGATTGGTCGGCGACACGTGCAGCTTGAAGGCCTGCTGAAGCGACGCCCAATCGGTCGCCAGATTGATCGCGATGATCGCGAATTTCATGTTGGCGCCCGGCAGCATGCTGACGGTGGCAAAGGCGACAGCGCGATTGCGCGCGGCGTCTTGCGACACGATCGGGCGGCCATCGGCATAGCGCAGCGTCACGCGCTCGGGCGGCGCGCCCTTGACGATGATCTCGTCCTCATGGGTTTCGAACGTGCGCCATTTGCCCTTGTGCCAATATTGGTTTGGGTCGTCCGGATTGGTGCGCAGGATGAACAGGTCGGTCTGGTCGATATGGAAATTGGTGCGGCCGAAGGCGAAGCGGTCGGTGTGCCCCTGCATGATCCCCGGGAGCCCCGGCGCGCCCGCGCCGATGATGTCGAGCCCCGGCGCGGTCATATGAACCATGTGCCGCGGACTGGCGCCGCCGATGCCCAGATGCGGATCGTTGGCCAAAATCGGCCGTCCGGTCGCGCTGCGCGATGGCGAAACGGTCCAGGCATTGCTGCCGAGGGCAAAGCGGTCGCTGCCGCGCAATTCGGGATCGAGCGCCGCTTCCTGGATGGCGTCGAACGGCACCGGTCGGGCCGCGGGATCGAGCACGCCCAGATCGGCCTCGCTGACCGCCGCGACGTCGAGCCCCTCGGGTACGGTAAAGGCCCAGGCGGGGCGCAGCGGCGCAAACAGCTGTTCGGCGTCGAGCAGGCCGCGCGTGTGCAGTTGCGCGCGGCGCACCTCGTCGTCGGCGTCGCCCATGCCGATGCCGCGGCTGCGCACCAGGTCGCGCACGTCCCAGCGCAGCGGGCGAATCCCCAAAATGCCATATTCCAGCGGCAGCGCGGTGGGATCGGCGGCGAGTTCGTCGATCCGCGCATTGACCCCGGCGACATAGCCGCGCGCGCAGTCGAGCACGTCGGGCGGCAGCGCCGCGAGTTCGGCGTCGATGTCACCACGATAATGGAACAGGCGCGCCGCGCGATCGGCGGCGACGAAGCGCGGGCCAAAGGCTTCGGCCATCCGGCCCATCTCGCGGCGGCGCTCCATGTCCATCTGGAACAACCGGTCGCGCGCCACCAGATAGCCTTGCCCGAAGAAGGCGTCGTGGCGCGATCCGGCGCGAACGTGCGGCACGCCCAATTCGTCCTCGATGACCTCGATCGGCGCGCGCGACCCGGCGAGGTTCAACCTTTTCGTGCCGCCCTTGACCCGTGGTTTCGCGAGAAGGCTTCCCGGCATCGCGACAAGCGCGGCCGAGGCGAGCAGGAACGCGCGGCGCTGGATCAACGAAACTTCCCCGACAAAATGACCGATAACGAAGCGTCAGCCTATCGTAGCATGGGGTCGCCACCCCATAGCAAGCGGGGCGCCTCCTATAACTGCAAGCTATCCGCCGCCGCGCCAGGGCGTTCCGCGATGCCATGCCCTTTGGCTATAGGTCCATATCGTCAGGGTCAGCGCGAAGCGGTTGACCGCCCGTAACCACCCTGTAACCTTCCCGTCACGGACCCGGCTGTCGGCGCGAAGACGCGCAGCGGCAATCGGGCCGTGAAGGTCGAAAGCCGGAAAATCATAACAAGACGGCATAAGCAGCCGTCAGGCAGTCAGGGCGGACATAGTGGGCGCGCGCCAGCCCGGTGCATCGGTGCCGGGAACCGCATCGAGCGATGCGCGGCGCGCCGTTGGGCAATAAAGGGGACGTTTAACATGCGCTATCTTGGACGAAATCGCGGGTCGCTAGGCCGCAGCAGCAGCTTTGGCGCGGCGATGACCGCGCTGGCGCTCGTTCACAGCGCGCCGGTGCTGGCGCAGGAAACGGCGGCGCCCGCCGATTCCATCGAGGCCGCAGACGCCGATCAGATCATCGTCACCGGTTCGCGCGTCGCGCGCGACGGGTTCCAGGCGCCGACCCCGCTCACTGTGCTGAGCGAAACCGAGATCCAGAACAGTTCGCCGACGAACAACATCGCCGACTTCGTCAACACGCTGCCGTCGCTTGCAGGTTCGACCCGTCCGTCCAACTCGCGCCTCAACATCTCGAGCGGTCAGGCGGGCATCAACGCGCTCAACCTGCGCAACCTGGGGTCCGAACGCACGCTGATCCTGGTCAACGGCCGCCGCTCGGTGGGGTCGACGATCACCGGGCTGGTCGACATCAACACGATCCCGCAGGCGCTGATTTCCGGCGTCGAGGTCGTGACCGGCGGCGCGTCCGCGGCTTATGGTTCCGACGCCGTCGCGGGCGTCGTCAACTTCGCGCTCAACAACAAATTCGAAGGCCTGAAGTTCGAGGCTGATAGTGGCATCACCCAGGAAGGTGACGGCTTCAACTATTCGTTCAGCGCCGCGGCCGGCATGGCGTTTGCGGGCGGGCGCGGTCACGTCCTGCTCAGCGGCGAAGTCGCACATAATGACGGGATCCTCCAGGTCGATCGCGACTGGAACGCGATCGGGTTCCTGCGGTTCGAAAATCCCGCCTATCTGGCGAACGCCAATTCGGGGGCGCCGCAATATATTTTCGTGCGCGGTGCGGGGCCGACCAACTCGACCCCGGGCAGCATCATCACCAACTCCGCGGGCGGTGCCGCCAACCGGCTGCGCGGCATTTATTTCGGCAGCGGCGGATCTGTAAACCAGTTCGTCTGGGGCGATCTGACCTTCCCGGTGCAGACCGGCACCGCCGTGCCGCTGCGCACGCGGGGCGGTGACTGGCGGGTCAATGATTCGGGGCGCAACATCGGCCTCGACCCGCGCGACGACCGTTACGGCGTGTTCGGGCGCCTGAGCTACGAAGTCGGCGACAATGTCGAATTGTTCGCCGAAGCCGCCTACAACAAGCAGGAAGTGCTGTTCAACGCGGGGCCGAACCTGCAGACCGGGATCGTGCTCAACGCGACCGGCTGTACCCAAACCCCGGTTCCGATCACCTGCAACGCCTTCCTGCTCAACACGATGGGTGCCGCGGCCCTGCAGGGCATCACCAGCGTCACCATCGCCACGACCTCGGCCGATCTGCCGTTCCGCGGGATCAACAACAAGCGCGAGGTTCAGCGCTATCTGATCGGCGCCGAAGGCCAGTTCGACGCATTCGGCAAGACCGCACGTTGGGACATTTACGGCCAATATGGCCGCGCCGACCTGCGCGAACAGCTGCGCGACATTCAGAATATCGCGCGCATCAACGCCGCCCGCGACGCCGCCTTTGCGCCTGCCGGAAGCGGCTTTCCGACCGGATCGATCCAGTGCCTGATCAACGTCGATGCCAATCCGAACAACAATGACGCGGCGTGCGTGCCGCTCAATCGCCTCGGCCTTGGTGTCGCCGATCCGGCGGCGATCGATTATGTGCTCGGCGATCCGTATCGCAAACAGCGGCTGGAGCAGATGGTCGTCGGCGCCAACCTGTCGCTCACCCCGTTTGCGACCTGGGCTGGCGACGTCAGCATCGCGGTCGGCGCCGAATATCGGAAGGAAAAGATCAGCGGCTTCGTGCCCGACGAATTCCAGCCGGTGCCGACGCGCGACGTGAACGGCAACGTCATCGGCGCCACCAACCGCTGGTCGGTGGGCAATTACCTGCCCAGCTTCGGGTCGTACAACGTCAAGGAAGCCTATCTCGAAACCGTGATTCCGCTCGGCTTCGGTCTGGAATTCAACGGCGCGGTGCGCGCGACCGATTATTCGACCGCGGGTTATGTGACGACGTGGAAGGCGGGCGCGACCTGGCAGCCGATCGACGATATTCGCCTGCGCGTGACGCGGTCGCGCGACATTCGCGCACCCAACCTCAACGACCTGTTCCAGGCGGGTACCGCGAACAGCGATTCGGTCAGCAACCCCGGCTTCATCACCGGTACCAGCCCGTCCTTCGTTCCCGCCGGTCAACCGCCGCAGGCCGGTTACAGCTATTCGGGCTTTGCGACGGGCAACACCGACCTGACCCCGGAAAAATCCGACCAGTGGAACGTGGGCGCGATCTTCACGCCCCGCTTCCTGCCGGGGTTCAATCTGGCGGTCGATTATTTCGACATCCGGTTGAAGAGCGGGATCAGCGCGTTCAGCGCCCAGCAGATCGTCAATCTGTGTTTCCTGGGCGAACAGGCATTCTGTAACGCAATCAGCGTCGACCCCGCACGCACGCAGAATCCGGCGCAGCCCTATCTCGTCATCCTGACGCGCCCGTTCAACGCGGCGAGCCAGAAGGTCCGCGGCGTCGATATTGACGCGTCCTACCGGATCCCGATGGCACAGGGCAGCGGTGCGTTCACGATCCGCGGGCTTGCCACACGGTATCTGGAAAACCGTTTCAACAGCGGCGTTCCGGGGACGGTGGTGCTCAACACGGTCGGCGTCAACGGCGGCCAGTCCAGCACGCCGAAATGGATCTACCGCGTCAGCGCTGCTTATGACGATGATGATTTCAGCATCACCGCGGTTGGCCGCGGGGTGAGCGCGGGCAAATATGTCGCCAACGGCATCGAATGCCAGACGACCTGCCCCGTCTCGACAGTCAACGCGCCGACCTATGAACGCAATCGCGTCAAGGGCGCCTTCTACGTCGACCTCAACCTGACGCAGAAATTCTCGGTCGGCGGCGACGATGGCCGCGGCGAGTTCTTCATCAACGTGACGAACCTGCTCAACGGCGACCCGATCCTGCTGCCCGAAACCGGGCTCGCGGCGAACAGCACCTATTCGGATCTGCTGGGCCGCGCCTTCCGCGTCGGGGTGCGCTTCAACCTGAAGTGATCGCCGACGAACGAGCGAATATGGGGGAGGGCCGCCGCGGCTCTCCCCTTTTTCGTTGAGGCAAAGCCGAAAATGTCTGCGCGGATGGTTGGGCGCGTCCCGATCCAGCGCCGCTGGACATTTTTCAGCGCCTAACTTATATACCAGCCGTTATGGAAGTCGAAGCCGCCACCGCCCCGAAAGGCCGTCCGCGCGAGTTCTGCGTTGATGCAGCGCTGGCGGCGGCGCTGCGCGTATTCTGGTCGAAAGGCTATGAGGGTGCGTCGATGGCGGACCTCACCGAGGCGATGGGGATTACCAAGCCCAGCCTCTACGCCGCGTTCGGCAACAAGGAAGCCCTGTTTAACAAGGCGCTCGATCTCTATGAGCGCGAAAAGACCGACTATATGCGCGCCGCGCTCGACGCGCCGACCGCGCGTGGGGTGGCCGAACGGCTGATGCACGGCGCACTCGATATGTATAGCTGCCCCGAAAATCCGGGCGGCTGCCTTGGCGTGATCAACTCGGTCGCTTGCGGCGCCGAGGCCGAGTGCATCCGCGAAGCTGTCGTCGCGCGCAGCGCGGCGGCGAAGCACGCGATGCTCGAACGATTTACGCGCGCCAAGGCGGAGGGCGATTTTCCCGATGATGTCGATCCGGCCGGGCTCGCGGCGTTTCTGACCGCGATGAACCAGGGGATGGCGGTGCAGGCGGGCGCGGGCGCGACGCGCGCCGAGCTTGAGCGGCTGGTCGAAACCGGCCTCAAGCTGTGGCCGGGACGCTGATAGAAGAAGTTTACTGACCGGTACAGAAAGCGCTTGACGCCGTCCCGGCATTTTTTATACTTGTCAGTACATAAACGGGCTCTCCCCCCGGACCGGCCGCCGCGTGGCAAAGATCGCGCGGCGACCGGAACCTTCTGCTTCCGCGCAGCTCCATCCTGTTTAGCGCCGCCGCTGCCCGGTAGCGCGCGGGGCATCGTTTACGCGGCTTTTACCAGTTCTGGTGCATAACATCCCCCGATGTTTATGGCTGGGGATAGATGATGGACAGCATGCGCGGACTGCTTTCGGGCAGCCACGACCAGGATGACGGCGCGATCGATCCGCCGGCGTCGGTCGGTGTCGACGAACGGCGGATGCAGGTGCGCGCCTATAATTACTGGGCGTCGTTGCTCGCCGACCGTGCTTATCCCTCGGTCGAGGATCTCGATCTGGAGCGTGCCGACTTCGGTTCGCATGCCGTATTGCTCGATTTTACCGCCGGCGTCGAAAACCCCGGCATCGCCTTTGTCGGCGACCGGCTCCGCGCGGAGTCGCAGATCGACGAGGATGTTCATTACATCAGCCAGATCCCCGGCCGTTCGCTGCTGTCGCGGCTGACCGACCATTATCTGCAAATCATCGCCAACCGGGCGCCGATCGGCTTCGAGGCCGAATTCGTCAACGATCGCGGCGTCACCATCATGTACCGCGGCATCCTGCTGCCCTTTTCGTCCGACGACGACACGATCGACTTCATCATGGGGGTGATCAACTGGAAGGAAGCGGTGCCCGCCGATCAGGCCGCCGAGTTGCAGCTGTCGGTCGAACAGGCGCTGCGCAGCGCGGCGCCGCTGACCGCGCCGGTGCCGGTGTGGGCCGACGGCCCCGATAGCGAACATCTCGACGATGATGTCGACGGCCATGGCGACGCAACCCCCGGCTTTGGCGCCCTGATCGACAATAAGGACGTGCCGATCGTCGTCGGGCCGACGGCGGACGATGCGCCGGAGAGCGACCTCGACATCGGCGAGGATCCGGGCGCCGACGCCGAACTTGCCGACTGGCTGGCGCTGGCGCGCGAGACCGCCGAGCGCGCGATCGCCGCCGATAGCCGCAGCCGCGGCGCGCTGTATCAGGCGGTCGCGAAGGCGTGGGATTTCGCGCTGGTCGCCGAACAGCAACCCGACGCCTTTGCCGCGCTCCTCGACGACGCCGGGCTGGCGGTGCAAGAGCGCGCGCCGATGACGCCGGTGGTCAAACTGGTATTCGGCGCGACCTACGACAAGACGCGCCTCGCCGAATATGCCTGTGTGCTCGGCCATGCCAAGGACGAAGGCGTTGGCCGCGGCGAGCTGGCCGCCTATCTCGATCGCTACCCGGGCGGGCTGAAAGGTCTGGTCAAGGATGCGCGTGCGCGCCGCAAACCCGCGCGCGAAGACGGCGCCCGGGTCGATGACAAGCTCGACGCGCTGCGCAGCGCGCACCCGGCGATCATCCTGGAACATGATGCCGGCGATGCCGAATTTGTCGTGCTGATCGCGCGGACGATGCCCGGCGGGCATATCGGCATTGTCGCCAAGGCCGCCGACGATCCGGCGCTGATCACCAGGCTCGCGCGCAAGGCGGTCCCGATCACCGGCGGCTGAGTCGGCGAGCGCAACAGACAAACCAAGATTTGAAATAAATTAACGTGGGCGCGCGAACGAGGCCTTGAGCCGCGCGCGCCACAGGCGCATAGGGTGGGGAGCGAACGGACCCCCGCCGATCGTCGGCAGGGATCCCCGTGTTTTGCTTCGGGATGCTGCACTTTATGTCTCAAAATTCGTCCGCCACGCCGGAAACGGACACGCCAACCGCCGCCACCAAAATCCCTGCCAAAATCGCCGCCGCCTATCTGGCGGCGCTGCACGGCAGCGCGCTGCCCGGCGAGGGCGACGATATGGACAAGGCCGCGCTGGCCGACGCCAGCCAGTTTGCCGGACGCGCCTCGCTCGATCGCGCCGCGGACACCCCGTCGCTGCTGCTCGAACCGATGGCGGCCGACGGCACCGACCGCCGCATGCGGCTGGTGATCGTCAACGACGACATGCCCTTTCTGGTCGATTCGACCTCGCAGATCGTCGCCGCGCAGGGGCTGGCGGTTCACCGCATCCTGCACCCCGTCGTCGCGGTAAAGCGCGACGCGCAGGGCCATCTGGTCGAAGCGGGCGAGGGGCCGATGCGCGAATCGGTCATCTATATGGAACTCGAGCGCGGCGACGCCCGCGCGCGCAGGCGCCTGCTCGACGCGCTCGAAGCGGCGCTGCGCGACGTGCGCGCCGCGGTCCGCGACTGGCGGGCGATGCGCGCAGCGATGCTCGCCGACGCCGCGATGCGCGCCGAGGGCGAGGGCGCCGAACTGCTGCGCTGGTTCGAGGGCGGGGCGATGACCCAGCTCGGCCATGAATGGCGGACGCGCGACGGCAAGGTTCAGGAGCCGCTGGGCGTCAGCGAAAGCGGCGAGAGCCAGCTTTTGTCGCCCGCGGCGCTCGATGCCGCCTTCGCCTGGTTCGACGCTCAAGACAAAACGGCGGGCGGCCCGGCGCCGCTGCTGATCAAATCGAACCGCCTGTCGGCGGTCCATCGCCGGGTGCTGCTAGACCTCGTCATCGTTCCCGAAATGAAAGGCAAGAAGGTCGACCGCCTGTCGATCCATGCCGGTCTGTGGACCAGCGCCGCGCTGTCGACCCCGCCCGCCAAGGTGCCGGTGCTGCGCGCCCAGCTCGACACGCTGATGGCGAAATTCGGGTTCGATCCCGCGGGCCACGCGGGCAAGGCGCTGGCGCATGCGCTGACCGCGCTGCCGCACGACCTGTTGATCGCGTTCGACGGTGCGTCGCTCGAAGAGCTGGTGCTTACGTCGATGTCGATCACCGACCGGCCGCGGCCCAAGATCGTGACGGTGCGCAGTGCGCTCGGTCGTCACCTGTTCGCCTTTGTCTGGCTGCCGCGCGACGAAGTATCGACGGGCCGCCGCATCGCGGTCGAAGCGATGCTGGTGCGCGAGGCGAAGGCCGGGGTCATCGGCTGGACGATGGTGCTCGAGGATGGCGGCGCGGCATTGCTGCGCTACACGCTCGACCTGCGCAGTGGCGGGGTCGTCCCCGACACGGCCGCGCTCAATACCCAGCTGGAACAGATGGTCCGCGGCTGGCAGCCCGAGGTCGAGGCCGCGCTGGCGAAGCGCGGTGATGCGGGCCGCGCGGCGGCGCTGGCGGCGCGGTTCGCGCCGATGTTCCCGCCCAATTACCGCAACCTCTACAACCCCGAAGAAGCCGCGCGCGACATTCTGCGCCTGCGCGATCTGGATGCCGAGCGCCCGCGCAGCGTGCGGCTAGCGAAAAAGAGCCTCGACGGCGATGACCGGCTGCGGCTGAAGGTGTACAGCGCCGCGGGTCCGCTGGCCTTGTCCGACGTCGTCCCGGCGCTCGAACATTTCGGGTTCGAGGTGCTGGAGGAAATCCCGACCGCGCTCGGCCATGGCCGGGCTCCCGGGGCGGAAGCCGACGATGAATTGCCGATCGTCATCCATGATTTCACGCTGCGCCTGCCCGCCAATGTCGACGAACTGGCGCTGCTTCCCCATGCCGAAGTGCTCGAAGGCGCGATCGCCGCGGTGCTCGACGGCAAGGCGGAGAATGACGCGTTCAACGAACTGGTGCTGACCAACCAGACCGATCCGCGCGCGATCGTATGGCTGCGCGCCTGGTTCCGCTATCTGCGCCAGGGCGGATCGGCCTATGGCATGGACACGGTGGTCAGCGCGCTGCGCCACGCCCCGGCGCTGAGCGCGGCGCTCATCGAGCGCTTCACCGCGTTGCACGATCCCAAGGGCCGCGACGCCAAGCGCGCCGAAGCGCTGGAGGCAGAGATCCTTGCGGGCTTCGCCGACATCAAGTCGATCGACGAGGATCGCATCCTGCGGCTGTTCCACGCCGTCATCGGCGCGACCTTGCGCACCAATGCCTTTGCGCCCGCCGCGGCGGAAGCGCTGGCGTTCAAGATCGACAGCAGCAAGGTTCCGGGCCTGCCCAAGCCGCTGCCGTGGCGCGAGGTCTGGGTCTATTCACCGCGCGTCGAAGGTATCCACCTGCGCGCCGGTCCGGTCGCGCGCGGCGGGCTGCGCTGGTCCGATCGCCGCGACGACTTCCGCACCGAAATCCTCGGGCTGATGAAGGCGCAGCGCGTCAAGAATGCGGTCATCGTGCCGACGGGCGCCAAGGGCGGTTTCTATCCCAAGGCGCTCCCCGACATCTCGCTCGACCGCGACGCGTGGTTTGCCGAAGGCACCGAATGCTACCGTATCTTCATCCGTTCGCTGCTGTCGATCACCGACAATCTGGTGGCGGGCAAGGTCGTGCATCCCAAGGGCGTGGTGATCCACGACGGCGACGACCCCTATTTCGTCGTCGCCGCCGACAAGGGTACCGCGACCTTCTCCGACGTGGCCAATGCGCTGGCAATGGAGCGCGACTTCTGGCTCGGCGACGCATTCGCGAGCGGCGGGTCGAAGGGCTATGACCACAAGGCGATGGGCATCACCGCCAAGGGCGCATGGCTGTCGGTGCGGCGCCACTTCGCCGAAATGGGCGTCGATGTGCAGAGCGACACGATCCGCGTCGTCGGGTGCGGCGACATGTCGGGCGACGTGTTCGGCAACGGCATGCTGCTGTCGAAGGCGATCCAGCTTGTCGCGGCGTTCGACCACCGTCATATCTTCCTTGACCCCAACCCCGACCCGGCGAAAAGCTGGAAGGAACGCGAGCGGATGTTCAATCTGCCGCGGTCGAGCTGGGAGGATTATAACAAGAAACTGATCTCGAAGGGCGGCGGGGTGTTCCCGCGCAGCCAGAAAAGCATTCCCCTGAGCGCCGAAGTACAGGCGCTGCTTGGCCTTTCGGTGTCCGAAATCGACCCGAGCGGGCTGATCTCGGCGATCCTGAAGGCGCCCGCCGATCTCCTATGGTTCGGCGGCATCGGTACCTATGTGAAGGCCGCGAGCCAGAATAATGCCGAAGTCGGCGATCCCGCCAACGACGCGCTGCGCGTCGATGCCGAGGATCTGCGCGTCCGCGCGGTGGGCGAGGGTGCGAACCTCGGCACCACCCAGGCGGCGCGTATCGCCTTCTCGGCGAAGGGCGGCCGCATCAACACCGACTTCATCGACAACAGCGCCGGGGTCGATTGTTCGGATAATGAGGTCAACATCAAGATCGCGCTGAACCGCGAGATGGCCGAAGGGCGCCTGAGCCAAGAGGATCGCGACGCGTTGCTGGTGCGGATGACCGACAATGTGTCGGACCTGGTGCTCGAGGATAACCGGCTCCAGGCGCTGGCGCTGTCGATCGCCGAACAGGGCGGATCGGCGGCGGTCGCCTCTTACGTCCGTCTGATGGAGACCTTCGAAGCGTCGGGCCGCCTTGACCGCAAGGTCGAGGGGCTGGCGGCGAACGACGAGCTGCTCCGCCGCGCGGCCGAGGGGCGCGGGCTGACCCGCCCCGAACTCGCGGTGCTGCTGTCGACCGCCAAGCTGGCGCTGCAGGATGCGATCGAGGACAGCAGCCTGCCCGACGATCCGGCGCTGGGCAGCGACCTTGCCGCCGCGTTCCCGGGCGAGATGCAGCGCGATTTCGCGGGCGCAATCGCCGATCACCAGCTGCGCCGCGAAATCATCGCGACCAAGCTGGCGAACCGCATCGTCAACCGCATGGGTATCGTCCATCCGTTCGAGCTGGTCGAAGAGGAAGGGTGCGCGCTCGGCGACATCGCGGCGGCATTCGTTGCGGTCGAACGGCTGCTCGACCTGCCCGCGCTGTGGGACGCGCTCGACGCGGCCAAGATCGACGAGAGCGTCCGCCTGTCGCTGTTCGGTCAGGCGGCGTCGGCGATGACGTCGCAAATGGCGGACCTGCTGCGCGTGACGCAGACGCTGGCGCAGCCGGGACCGGTGGTCGCGCGGCTCGAGCCCGGGGTCGACCGCCTGAACGTCAGCGTCGACGGGCTGCTCAGCCCGTCGGTCAAGCGCCAGTGGGACATGCTGACCCAGCAATTGCTCGACGCGGGCGCGCCCGAGGCGCTGACCGCCGCGGTCGTGCGGCTGTTCAAGACCGACGGCGCAATCGGCATCGTCGATCTTGCCGAACGGCGCGGCGACGACGAGGTCGCGGTGACCAGTGCCTTTACCCATCTGGGCGAAGCGCTGGGGCTCGACTGGGCGCAGACGCTCGCGGCGCATATGAGCCCCGGCGACCCTTGGGAACGCCTGCTGGTCAACAGCCTGGCGCGCGATTTCCAGCAGATGCGGCTGACCTTCCTTGCTGGTTTGCCGAAGGGCGATCTGGACGCGGCGGTGACCAAATGGCTCGCCGATCATGCGCCGCGCGTGGCACAGTTCCGCGCGACGGTCGATCGGGCGCGGACGATCCCGAACCCCAATGGCGCGATGCTGTCGCATATCGCCGGGCAGGCGCGCGGGCTGCTGGGGCGGTAACCGACGATCCCCTCCCCTTCAGGGGAGGGGCAGCGAGACTTGCCAGCTTGCTGGCTAGTCGCAGCGGGGTGGGCCAATCGACCTCACTCTACACTGCGACCCCCACCCCAACCCCTCCCCTGAAGGGGAGGGGCTTCAGGAGAGCCCATGCCCTTCCAGCCCCGCGTGGCGATCTTAGTCCCCGCGCCCGACTATTATGAAAAATGGCAGCCCGCCTTTGCGCGCAAGGCGGCGGCGCTGACTGGCGCCGGGTTGATCGTCGAGCAGCGGGTGTGGTCCGATCCGGGCGTGCTTGCGGGTTACGACCTGATTCTGCCGCTGTTTGCCTGGGGTTATCAGCGCGATGTTGCGGCGTGGTACGCGATCCTCGACCGGCTTGAGGCCGAGGCGCTGCCGGTCGCCAATCCGGTGCCGGTGCTGCGTTGGAACAGCGACAAGGCGTATCTGACCGAGCTGGCGGCCAAGGGCGTCGCGGTGGTGCCGACGGTCGAGGTTGCGGCGCTGGACGATGCCAGTCTTGCCACGGCGTGCCGCGAGCTCGGCGCCGACGAAGTCGTCATCAAGCCCGCGATCTCGGGCGGTGCCGACGGCACCCATCGCATCGCGGCGGGCGATGCGATCCCCGCCGATGCGCTGGGCGAGCGCCGCCTCGTCCAGCCGCTGATGCCCGGCATCCTGACCGAAGGCGAATTTTCGCTGTTCTTCTTTGGCGGCAAATTCAGTCATGCAATCGTCAAGCGGCCCGCGGCGGGCGATTTTCGCGTGCAGGAACAGTTCGGCGGACGCGAGACGGCGTGGGAAGCGAATGACGCGGCGCGGGCACTGGCGGCGGCCGCGCTGGCCGCGGCGCCTGCGCCGCCGGTCTATGCGCGCGTCGATATGGTCGGCGATGGCGCGGGCAAGCTGCACATCATGGAGCTGGAGCTGATCGAACCCTCGCTGTTCCTGCATCACGCCCCCGACAAAGGCGCAGCGTTCGGGGCGGCGGTTTACGCGGCGATCTAATCGGCTCGCCCCCGCCACAGCCATTGCCGGATCGCCGAGGTCAGGTTCGGCGGGTCGTCGGCTTCCATTCGTTCGACGTCGATGCGCGCGACGAGCGCGTTGACGGGTAGCGCTTGGCGTGCGGCTTCGGCTTCGAGCGCGTCCCAGAACATCGGCTCCAGACTGATCGAGGTCGGGTGACCGGCGATGGTGACCGAGCGTTTGACGGGGGGGTGGAGGGGGTGGTCCGCCATGCCTCTCCCTAGCCGTTCGCATCGAGCGAAGTCGAGATGCCGATGTAACTGGCGCGGCGTGTAGCAGCGGCGGCAAAGCCGCCGCCCGCCGTCAGACGGGTTCGGCGATCTTTTGGGATCGCCGCCCCGCTGGCCGTGCCGATGGCTGCCGCTTTGCGGCACCGGCGCCTAACCTTCTCGTTCGCTGCGCGAACGCTTTGGTTACGCGCCTGCCATCGTCAGTACATATGCTGCCCGCCATTGATCGACATCGTCGACCCGGTCACGAACCCCGCATCCTCGCTGCACAGGAACGCGACGCCGCGCGCGATTTCGTCGGCCTGGCCCAGCCGTCCGACCGGAATCTTGGCGACGATCTTTTCCAGCACCTGCGGCGGCACCGCGGCGACCATGTCGGTGTCGATATAGCCGGGCGCGATCGCGTTGACCGTCACACCCTTTTTGGCGCCTTCCTGCGCCAGCGCCTTGGTAAAGCCGTGGATGCCCGATTTGGCCGCGGCATAATTGACCTGGCCATATTGGCCTGCCTGCCCGTTGATCGACCCGATGTTGACGATGCGGCCCCAGCCGCGCTCGACCATGCCGGGGAAGCACGCCTTCGCCATGTTGAAGCAGCCGCCGAGGTTGATGCGCATGACGTCGTGCCAGTCGTCGTAGCTCATCCGCGCCAGGGTGCCGTCGCGCGTGATACCGGCGTTGTTGACGACGATGTCGACGGGGCCGACCTCGGCCGCAACGCGGGCGCAGCCATCGAGGCAGGCCTGATGGTCGCCGACGTCCCACTTATACGCCTTGATCCCGGTGCGTTCGGTGAATTCGCGCGCCTTGTCGTCATTGCCGCCATAGTTGGCGACGACGGTGACCCCCTGTTCCTGCAATTTAAGGCTGATCGCCTCCCCGATACCCCGGCTGCCCCCGGTGACGATTGCTACGCGTGCCATGAATCAAGCTCTCCCACACAATTGTGGCGCCAGACTAAGGCGCGGTGCAGGACGCTGCAAGTTGACCGGAACGTCAATCGCAAAGCACTTCAGCGGGCTAGTTACTCACCTGGACGCGCAGCCGGGAAAAGTCGCCGACGGCCAGATCGGCCTTGTCGATCGTCACCACCAGATTGTCGCCGTCGCCGAACATCCGGCTCATCAACCCGCTCGTCGGCAATTCGAGCAGCACCGCGTCACGGTCGTGATCATAGTCGTGGACATAGCGGAACGGTTCATGCCCGATCGCCGCCATCTCGCGCGCGGCAAGATCGCGCCACCAGGGTTCGTAGAAAGCGCGCATCGGCGCCGACAGGCTGTCGGGGTTGGCGCACCAGGCGTGCTTGGCGCGGTCGAACAGGATCGTCTGATAGTCGTGCACCCACAGATTGGCGTCGGCGCGGTGCGTGGTCAGCGGCAGGGTGATCGTTTCGTGCGTTTCGGCGCCGGTTTCGGGATCGATGCGGTGGATCGACCGCGCCCAATGGATGGCGTGGAGCGCCGCCATCACCGCGGTCGCGTCGCTGGTCGAAAAGCTTTCATGTGCGGCGCTGTCGTGGACGATGGCGATGATCTCTTCGGCGCGGGCGCGCGCGTCGCGATTGATCGCGGCGCGCTGTTCCAGCTCGACGATCGCCTCGGCACTGGCGCCCGGCGGCGGGGTCGGGTCGGTCGCGAGCCGATCGAGCCGCATTTCCAGCAGCGCCACCATCGCGGTCATGCTGGCCCAGTCGAACGGGTGAAAGGCGGGGTCGGCGATATCGTAACTGCGGTCGTACAGCGTCGCGGCAAGGTCCGCGGGATCGGCGTCGACGCGCGGGTCGGGATCGCCCGGGCCGACCGCGACCAGATCGACCGGCCATTCGGGAAAGGCCCGGACCGTAAAGGGTTCTAGATCGCCGAAGCGCAGCCCGCCATGCGGGCCGAACCAGCCGCCCTGATCATCGAGTGCGAGCGGCGGCGCCACCGCGACATCGGTATCGCGCACATGCAGGACCTGCATGCGATAGCCGCGACGATGGATGAAAAAGGCCAGCGCGCCATCACGCGGCCCCAGTCCGTTCCACAATGCGGGGGGCAGGCTGACGCAGTCGATCTGGGCCAGGAAATCGGCGGGCTCGCCGTCGATCTGCGGCCATTCGGTGCCGCTGGGCAAGCGCGGGCGACCGCCGAGCCAGCTCGATGTCGAAATCGCGTCGCGCGGCGGAACTTGCGGCACCAGGCGAAGCGAAACAGCATCGGGCGCGGCTTCTTCGATCCGGTGTGCCGTATCTGCGACCTCGGCGACCATCGCGGCGAGCGCGCCTTCGTCGATCATCGCTTCGGTTTCGACTTCGGGGGCCGGATCGCGATCGAATTGATCGGCGTCTGGCGCTGCCGGCGGCGCCTTGCCGCTGATCCGCGCGAGCCGCGAGGCCGAGATTTCGACCGGTTCGAGTTCGACCTTTGCCGTGCGCGTCAATTTGGGCATCCGGATTTCGCGCGGCGCCTGCGGTGCGCGCGGCGCGGCGGGGGCGGTGCGCGGGCGGCGCAGCCACCAGACGGCGATAGCGAGCGCCGCAAAGGCCACCACAGCCGCGGCGAGCATCAGCGCTGCCGATTGGATCTGGTTCATGGCGTCTCTCCAAATTGCCGCGATCGCACCATTTCGGTGCCGCGTCGGAGCAATTTAGCGCATCGACCTAAACAGTTGGTAACTTGAGCCTGTCCCGAAGGGATCGAGGCATCGTGATTGCCGCTGGAGGGTTTTCGGCAAGGAAGGCTGCGCCGGGCGGGCCGGTGGCCCGTCCAAGCAGCGTGACGCAGCCCGAGAGCCCTCCAGCGACAACCCGAAAGGGCGGGCCGCGTCTGGCCGATTGCCGCGTCGCTCGTCGGTCACGATGCTACTGCATCGCTCCCTCCTCGCTTCTCGCACTCGGCCCGAAGCGGCTCCGTCACGATGCCTCGATCCCTTCGGGACAGGCTCTAAAGCCAGCCCGCGAGTTCGCGGCGTATGAGAGCGTCGAGCATCGCCATGCCCGAAGCCTCGGCATTCAGGCAGGGCAGATAGGCAAAATGCCCGCCGCCCGCGGCTTCAAACTGCTCCTTGCCGCGGATCGCGAGTTCCTCGAGCGTTTCGAGACAGTCGGCGGAAAAGCCCGGGGCAAAGATCGCGACATTTTTGCCGGCCTTACCCAGCGCTTCGAGCTGGGTGTCGGTCGCAGGCTCGAGCCATTTGGCGCGGCCGAAGCGCGACTGGAACGCGACCTCGATCGGGCGCCCCATCGCTTCCGACAGCAGCCGCGCGGTCTTGTGGCACTGGCAATGATAGGGATCGCCGAGGTGCAAGGTCCGTTCGGGCATGCCGTGGAAGCTCGCGAGCAGCACGTCGGGGGTGAAGTCGAGCGCGGCGAGCCCCGTCTCGACCGATGCTTTCAGCGCGGCGATATAGGCCGGATCGTCGTGATAGGGCGGCAGGTAGCGCAGCGCCGGTTGCCAGCGCAGCGTTTGGAGGTGGGTGCCCACGGCGTCGACCACCGTCGCCGTCGTCGCGGCGCAATATTGCGGATACATCGGCACGATCAGGATGCGCTGGCATCCCGCCGCGACCAGCGCGTCGATCGCCGGGCCGATCGCGGGCTTGCCGTAGCGCATGGCATGGGCGACCTGCACATCGCCGCCCAGCGCTGCCTGCAAGGCGGAGCTTTGCGCGCGGGTGATCGCGGCGAGCGGCGAGCCGTCCTCGGTCCAAACCTGGGCATAGGCATGCGCCGATTTCTTTGGCCGCGTGGTCAGGATGATGCCGCGCAGGATCGGTTGCCACAGGATTTGCGGGATTTCGACGACGCGGCGATCGGACAGAAACTCGGCCAGATAGCGGCGCACCGAGGGCGGATCGGGCGCATCGGGGGTGCCGAGGTTGACGAGCAGCACGCCGATGCGCGGCGCGGCGACGGGCGGGTGATCGGGGGGCAGGGTCATAGGGGCTGCGCCGAGAGGGGCAGGCGGCGGATGCGGCGGCCGGTCGCGGCAAACATCGCATTGGCGATCGCGGGCGCGACGACGGGCACTGCGATTTCGCCGAGGCCGCCGGGTTCACGGTCGCTGTCGACGAACTCGACGAGGATCTGCGGGGTTTGCGACAGGCGCGGCAGGCCAAGCTGGCCGAGCTTGCGCGCGGTCGCGACGCCGCCAGCATAATCGGTGGTTGAGCCGACCGCGGCGGCGAGGCCGAAGATCAGCCCGCCCTCGATCTGTTGCCGCGCCACCGCCGGATTGACGAGGCGCCCGGCATCGACGACCGCGACCAATTGTTCGACCTGCAAGCCCTTGTCGCTTTGGCGCGCGGTCGCCATCAGCGCGATATGGCTGCCGCGCATGCTGTGGCACGCCAGCCCCTGCGCGGTGCCCGACACGCCGCCTTCCCAGCCGCCGAGGCTGGTCGCGGTGAGCAGGCAGCGCGCGAGCAGCGGCGCGTCGCCGAGCATCGCCATGCGATAGGACAGGCCGTCGGTTCCGGCGCGCACCGCCATTTCGTCGACGAAGCATTCGGTGAAAAAGGCGGTGTAGCTGTCGGCATTGCCGCGCCAGCGCCCGGTCGGCAGCCCGATGTCGGCGGGGCAATGATCGACCGCGTGATGCGGGATGGCATAGGGGCTCGCCGCACCTTCGACCGCAGCGGCGTCGGCGCTGCCGACCGCGGCGCGCTGGGCGATGTCGGCGGGGACATTGTCGAACAGCCGGGCGCGGACCTCGTGGTTGGTCGGCGGCACCGCGATCCGCGTCACCAGCGCGTCGATGCCCCCCGCGGCGTTCAACGTCGCGCTGAGCCGCGCGCGCACCGGTGCGCGGGGCGGCAGGCGCATGATTTCTTCGGCGCGCGACCAGGCGAGCTGAACGGGGCGTTTGATCTGCAGCGCGATGATCGCCACCTGCACCGCGACGCTATGGTCGAGGCAGGCGTCGAACGATCCGCCCGCCATCATCGGGAACAGCACCACATCGCCGGGCGACAGTCCAGTTGCCGCCGCGATTGCGTCGCGGCACTGCGCGGGTGCCTGCGTTGCGACCCAGACGCGCAGCCGCGCGCCGTCGGGGGCAGCGGTGGCGCTGCGCGTCTCGATGGGAGCGTGCAGCGCGGGGGCGACGGCATATTCGGCGGTGATGCGGTTGCGCCCGGTCATCGCTTCGGCGACGTCGCCTTTGTGCGACATCCGATAACCGCCATCCTTCAAGGCCTGTTTGAGCGCGGCATCGATGCGGTCGGTCGACACGGGCGTCCCCGCGGTCTCGAACACCGGCGCAAAGCGATCGAGCGCGCGGTTGGCCGCCCACCAATTGCGCGCGACGGTCGCGATCCAGCGGTCGTGGGTCACGATATGGAGCAGACCGGGCGACGCCATCCCGGCCTTGCGGTCGATGCTTTTCAGGCGGGTTGCGCCGACCGGCCCTTGGCGGATCGCGGCGAACACCATGTCGGGCAGGCGGATGTCGCCGGCGTAATTGGCCGATCCATCGACCTTTGCCGGCAGGTCGAGGCGGGTCAGCTCCTTGCCATAGAGCGGATCGCCGCTGCTGGCGCGATAGACGGGTTCGGCGGGCGGCTCGAGCAACGCGGCGGCGGCGGCGACTTCGCCAAAGCGCAGTTTCTGCTTGCCGAGGATGACGAAGCCGTCTTGCGTATCGCAATCCTCCCAATCGGCGTCCCAGCGCGCCGCGGCGGCCATCATCAACAGCGCCCGCGCCTGCGCCGCGGCGGCGCGGCACGGCCCCTCGAACATCCGCACCGACGAGCTGTTGGCGGTCAGCATCACCGCGTGACGCACCGCCCATTCGCGCCGCGCCCAGCCGCGCACGTCGGCGACGAAATCGGGGACGCCGGTGCGCGGCATGAACTGGCCGCTATCCTCGTCGACCAGCAAGGTGTTGGTATAGAGCGGGCTGATCGGCGCGGTTTCGACCGCGATCGTCCGCCAGTCGGCACCAAGTTCGTCGGCCATGATCTGCGGCAACAGCGTCGTGACGCCCTGTCCCATCTCGCATTGCGGGACGATGGCGCTGACATGCCCGTCGTCGCCGATCTTGAGGAAGGCGTTGAAGACATGCTCGTCGGGGGCGGCGGTGAGGTTCGTTTGATAGTCGCGCGGCCACAGGCTCCACGCGATCGCGAGCCCGCCCGCCGCCGTCGCGCCGACCAGCATCTGGCGGCGGCTGACCTGCGGCAGGCGCGATTTGTTTTTCAAAGCCGTGTCGCGAATGCCCACCATCGGTCATGCTGATAAGCGGGGGGAGTCGGCGTGGCAAAGGCTTTTGGTGCAATGCCATCCTCCCTGTGGCGAAGCCATGGGGAGGGGGACCGCTTGCGAAGCAAGGGGTGGAGGGGCCGTGACGTTAGCGCCATGGCCCCTCCGTCAGCGCTTCGCGCTGCCACCTCCCCATGGCTTCGCCACAGGGAGGATCATTGTCACCAACCCCAGGGCGCCGGTGGCGGCGCGACCGGCTGGCGGTAATCGAAGGTCACGCGGAAATCGCGGCCTTCGCGGCTGAGACCATAGGTGAAGCTGTCGGGCGTGGTTTCGACCGACCAGATGTTGGTGTTCGACACGCTGCGTCCCGTCCGCGTGAACAGCGCGATCGATTCGGCGTCGACCGGAAAGGTCTGGCGCGCCGCCGTTCCGGCGTCGGCGGTGTCGCCGCCGTACATCGTCAGCTCGTCCTTGCTGCCGTCGGCGTGGCGATGGTCGTGTTTGAGGCGGAGGCCGGTGGTGGTCCGGGTGATGACCCAGGTGCGCGAACGGTCCCAGCCGCCGTCCGGGCCGACACCGTCGATATGAAAGGGGATTTCGATCCGGTCGGGGGTGCAGCCGCGGACGTGCATCACCATCGCCTTGCCGCGCATGTCGGCGTCGGCGTCCTGAGTGCTGGCGAGCCGGCCGGCATAGGCCTTGCCGCAATGCGCGGTCAGCGCGGCGAAGAACGCGTCCTGCGGATTGCTGCTGGCGGCGATGGTCGCGCAGCCGGTGAGCGCGGTCGCGGCGGCGAGGGTCAGGATCATCTTCATTTCAGGAGCCCCAGCCGCGGAATTTCGATCTTCGGACAGCGGTCCATGACGACCGCCAGTCCCGCCGCGTCGGCGCGTTTCGCCGCGGCGTCGTTGATGACGCCGAGCTGCATCCACACCGCCTTCGCGCCGTGAACGATCGCTTCGTCGACCGCTGCGCCGGCATCGTCGCTGTTGCGGAAGATGTCGACGATCTCGGCGGGGGGCTCGACGTCGGCCAGCGTCGCGACGACGGGGGCGCCGTGGATCGTCTTGCCCGCATGGCCGGGGTTGACCGCGATCACGTCATGGCCCTGAGCGACCAGAAAGGCGAGCACACCGTTCGAGGCGCGCGCCGGGTTGGGGGAAGCACCGACCACCGCAATGCGGCGTTTCTGACCGAGCAGGTCGCGGATTTCGCTTTCGTCGTTGATCGCCATCATTTGCCCTTTCGTGCGTCGAGCCATGCCGCGACCTTTGCCGCTATCGCATGGAATGGCTCACCGGCGGGATCGGTTCCGGCGGCGGGCGGCACCCCGCCGTCGCTGGCGAGGCGGATACCCATCGATAGCGGGATGCGGCCGAGGAAGTCGAGGTCCATCGTCGCGGCGGCCGCCTCGGCGCCGCCGCTGCCGAACGGGTCGCTGACCTCGCCGCAATGCGGGCAGGCGTAGCCCGTCATATTCTCGACGAGGCCGATGATCGGCACATCGGCCTGTTCGAACAGGCTGACCGCGCGCGTTGCGTCCATCAGCGCCAGATCCTGCGGCGTCGACACGATCACCGCGCCCGCGGGCTTGTGTTTCTGGATCATCGTCAGCTGGACGTCGCCAGTGCCGGGGGGCAGGTCGACGACGAGCGTGTCGATATCGCCCCAGCTGGCATCGACGAGCTGTTCGAGCGCGCGCCCCGCCATCGGCCCGCGCCACGCGATCGCCTGACCCGGCGCGGCGATCTGCCCGGTCGACAGCATCGGCACGCCATAGGCATTGGGAACGGGGGCGAGTTTCGACCCGCGCGCTTCGGGTTTGACGCCTTCGCTGTCCATCAATCTTGGTTGTGACGGCCCATAGATGTCGGCGTCGACCAGCCCGACCTTGATGCCCCGACGCTGGAGCGCGACCGCCAGATTGGCGGCGAGGGTCGATTTGCCGACCCCGCCCTTGCCGCTGCCGACCGCGATGATCGTCATCGCCTTGCGCTCGGCGGTCATCGCGATGCGGACCTCGCTGACCCCCGGCTCGGCGAGCAGGCCAGTGCGGAGCTTGTCCTCGAGCGGCTTGCGGTCCTCGGCCGCCAGCCCCGACACGTCGAGCACGACCGCCAGCAATCCGTTGTCGTCGAGCAGGCGCAGCCCCGAGGTGCGGCCATCACTGAGCGCGGCGGCGGTGTCGGACAGGCGGGCGAGAGCGGTGCTGTGGTCGGTCATGTCCGCGGCAGATAGGCATCGCGCACCCGAATGCCAGCCATTTTCGCGCGCACCCCCTGTTAATCGCGCGCGCCGCCCCTATAAAAGCGTTATGAACGAGAAAATCGACGGCAATATCGGACGCCGCAGCCCGAGGGGATTGCGGCAATTTTTCGAGGCGATCAGCCTGATGGCGAACAGCCCGTGGGGCAATGGCCCCAAAGGCGGCGGTGATGGCGACGGTTCGGGAGACGGCAAAAAGCCCGGCCCGCGCAACCCGTGGGTGACCCCCGATCCGATCGACATCAACCGCGGGCGCAAGCCGCGCGGCCCTTCGGCGCTCGACGAGCTGCTGCGCAAGGGGCGCGGCGGCTTTGGCGGCGGCGGTTCGGGCGGCGGCAGCGGTCAGTTCAACCTGGGCGATTCGGCGAAGTTCTGGAAATGGGCGGTGCTGGGCGTCGCGCTGTTGTGGGTCATCTTTTCGTCGTTCCATATCGTGCCGCCCGAAAAGGAGGGCGTGGTGACGCGCCTTGGCAGCTATTCGCGCACCGTTGGTCCCGGCGTGAAGCTGACCTGGCCGGCGCCGATCGAGCGGGTGCGGATGGAAGACGTCCGCGCGATCCGCACGATGGCGGTCGGGTCGCCGAATGCGACCGACGAGAATTTCGTGCTGACGCGCGACCAGAGCATCGTCGACCTCGCCTATGAAGTGCGCTGGTCGGTGCGCGATCCCGAATTTTTCTTTTTCCAGCTCGCCGATCCCGAAGGCACGATCCGCGAAGTGGCCGAAAGCGCGATGCGCGCGACGGTCGCCAATTTCGACCTGGTGCAGGCGATCGGCCCCGGCCGTGTCGAGATCGAGGCGCAGGTCCAGCAGCGGATGCAGGAATTGCTCGACCAGTATCGCGCCGGGGTGATGATCCAGGGCATCGCGATCCGCCAGGTCGACCCGCCGAGCCAGGTCGACGAAGCGTTCAAGGAAGTGACCGCGGCGCGGCAGGAACGCGAATCGGCGATCAACCTGGCGCGTGCCTATGAACAGCAGGTGCTGGAGCGCGCGCGCGGCGACACCGCGGCATTCGACAAAATCTATGAACAGTACAAGCTGGCGCCGGGCGTGACCCGTCAGCGGCTTTATTATGAAACGATGGAGAATGTGTTGTCGAACGTCGACAAGACGATCGTCGAGGCGCGCGGGGTGACCCCCTATCTGCCGCTGAACGAAGTGCAGAAACGGATCCCGGCGACGCCGCCCGCGGCAGCGACGAAGGGAGGCGAATGATGTTTTCGTCGCTGACCCAGAACCCGGTGCGCCTGCTCGTCGGCGTCGTCGCGCTGCTCGTCGTGCTGCAGCAATCGCTGGCCATCGTGCCCGAAGACAAGCAGGCGCTGATCCTGCGCTTTGGCGAGATCGAGCGGACGGTCAACCGGTACAAGCCCGATGAGGAATATGGCAGTTCGGGTGCCGGCCTGGTGCTGCGCGTGCCCTTTACCGACGGCATCCAGTATATCGACAAGCGGATCCTGGGCGTGAACATGGAGCGCCAGCAGGTGTTGTCGACCGACCAGCAACGGTTGCAGGTCGACGCCTTTGCGCGCTTCCGCATCACCAATCCGGTGCGCATGTACACCGCGATCCGCACCGAGGAGCGGCTCCAGACGCAGCTGGCGACGATCCTGGGGTCGTCGCTGCGCAACGAACTGGGCAAGCGCACCTTTGCGACCTTGCTGTCGCCCGAACGTGGCGCGGTGATGGACAATATCCAGGTCGCGCTGAACCGCGAGGCGAACAAATATGGCGCCGAGGTCATCGACGTCAGGATCAAGCGCGCCGACCTGCCCGAAGGCGCGACGCTGGAAGCGGCGTACAACCGGATGCGCACCGCGCGGCAGCAGGAAGCGATCTCGATCCGCGCCGAAGGGCAGAAGGAAGCGCAGATCATCCGCGGCGGTGCCGACGGCGAAGCGGCGCGCATCTATGCCGCGAGCTTTGGCAAGGATCCCGAATTCTATGATTTCTATCGCGCCATGCAGAGCTATCGCCAGACCTTCCTGGGCGAGAACAATCAGGGCGGGACGTCGATCATCATGTCGCCCGACAATGAATATCTGAAGCGTTTCAGCGGCGGTTGATCGGGCCGGGTGCGCCGGTGAATGGAACCGAAAGCGCCCGTTCATGTTCAATTGGCGTTCAGCCGCCTCGCCGCAGACCATCGCGGCCGGGGTAGTGAGTTTTCCGAAGAGAAGAGGATTATCGATCGTGCGTTATGTTTATGGCATCACTTCGGCCTTGCTGGCGGGTGGCACCGCGCTGGCGCTGGTCACCCAATCGCCGGTGGGCGCGCAGGTCGCGCAGAATGAGCAGAGCGAAATCGCCAAGGTCGTGCCGCGGTCGGGGGCGCCCGAAAGCTTTGCCGACCTGGTCGAACAATTGCAGCCCGCGGTGGTCAATATCTCGACCAAGCAGAATGTGACGCTGGGCGTCCGGCTCAACCCCTTTGCCGGGACGCGCGAGCCGATCACGCAGGAACAGCAGGGCGGCGGTTCGGGATTCCTGATTTCGGCCGACGGCTATATCGTCACCAACAACCATGTGATTTCGGGCGGCCCGCGCGGCGAGGCAGTGAACGAAGTGACGGTCACGCTGACCAACCAGCGCGAATATAAGGCGACGATCGTCGGCCGCGACGCCGCGTCGGACCTGGCGCTGCTCAAGATCAACGCGACCGGCCTGCCGTTCGTGAAATTCGCCGACAGCAGCCGCGCGCGCGTCGGCGATTGGGTGGTGGCGATCGGCAACCCGCTCGGCCTCGGCTCGACGGTGACCGCGGGGATCATCTCGGCGGTGCAGCGCAGCATCGGCCAGACCGGCGCCTATGACCGCTATATCCAGACCGATACCGCGATCAACCGCGGCAATTCGGGCGGCCCGCTGTTCGATTTGCAGGGCAATGTCGTCGGCATCAACAACATGCTGATCTCGCCCGTCGGTGCGAACATCGGCGTCAACTTCGCGATCCCTGCCGAAGCGGCGATCCCCGTGATCGACGCGCTGCGCGCCGGCGAGCGTCCGCAGCGCGGTTACCTCGGCATCGGCATCGCGCCGGTCGACGAGGATCTGGCGGCGGCGCTGGGCCTGCCCAAGGATCGCGGCGAGTTCATCCAGCGTATCGAACCGGGGCAGGCGGGCGAAAAGGCCGGGCTGCGCCGCGGCGACGTGGTGACCAAGGTCAACGGCAAGGAGGTCACGCCGCAGCAGACGCTGTCGTACATCGTGTCGAACACCAAGCCGGGGACGCGCATCCCGCTCGAGATCATCCGCGACGGCAAGCCGATGACGCTGAACGTGCTGGTCGGCACCCGCCCGCCCGAGGAAGAGCTGGCGGGGACCAATTTTGATCCCGAAGAAGAACAGACGATGCCGGAAGACGCGACCGGCGCGGCCGACAAGGCGATCCAGGAATCGCTCGGGCTGGCGGTGCAGGTCGTCACCCCCGACATCGCGCGCGCGGTCGGGGTCGATGCCGGGACCAAGGGGCTGGTGATCGGCGCCGCGTCGGCGAACAGCGACGCGGGCCGCAAGGGCCTGCGCCGCGGCGACGTGATCCTGAGCGCCAACCGGGTGCCGGTGGCGACCAGCGACGCGTTGGCGAAGGCGGTAGCCGACGCCAAGCGCGCCGGGCGCGACGCGGTGCTGCTGGAGATTTTGCGCCGCGGCAATCCGTCGGCGTTCATCGCGGTGCGCGTCAAATAAGACGCGCGCTCTGCGGTCAAAAAAGGGCGTCGGATCGTGGATCCGGCGCCCTTTTTGCTTGACAAGACGGAGAATATGTTCTTATTTTGTTCTCTTAAACACGAATCGGGAGACGGCAATGATCGGTTATGTGACGCTGGGAACGAACGACCTGGCGAAAGCCGCGGTTTTCTATGACGCGATCGCCGCCGAGCTGGACACGCCGCGGATGATGGAATTCGACACCTTCATCGCCTGGGGCAAGCCGGGCGGCGCGGCGGGCATCGGATTGACCAAGCCATTCGACGGCAATGCCGCGAGCGTCGGCAATGGTGTGATGGTGGCGCTGGAGGCCAAGGACATGGATCAGGTCCAGCGCCTCTACGACATTGCGCTCGCCAATGGCGGCACCTGCGAAGGCCCGCCGGGACCGCGCGGCGATGGCTTTTACGCGGGCTATTTCCGCGATCCGGATGGGAACAAGCTGAATGCGTTCATCATGGGGTGATGGGTGGCGGTTTTTGGGGGTGGTGAGCGGACGTTCCGACTGACCGTCGCCCCCGCGCAGGCGGGGGCCGCTAGCGGCCTATTTCTGCGTGGCTGCGTAAACCGACAGCGGCCCCCGCCTTCGCGGGGGCGACGGCTATTTCCGGTCGAAACGCAGCACTTTATAAAATTCGCGCAGAGGCGCAGAGATCGCAGAGTTGAAGCGCACTTCCCTCTGTGATCTCTGCGCCTCTGCGCCTCTGCGCGAATCCTGTCCTAACACAGCCCTTCGGGAAAAAGACCGCAATCGGTCGACTGCTTTCTTTTCAGCCGGAGAGGTGCCGAAGGGCTGAAATGGGGTGGGAAGCGGACGGAGCAATCCTCCCCGGAACGGGGAGGGGGACCAGCGAAGCTGGTGGAGGGGCAGCATCGGTTTGTCTTGCCGCCGAAGTCGTGCGCCCCTGCTACGTTCCCGGAAAGCTTGGTTCTTTCGGCCCAGCGCAGCGCAAACCGCCTGTGCCCCTCCACCACCCTTCGGGTGGTCCCCCTCCCCCGGTGGGGGAGGATCGGCTATGTCCGCAACCGGTCGTTTCCAGACTATCGTCATCCCGGACTTGATCCGGGATCCATGGCCGCGCCGTCGTCATGGATCCCGGATCAGGTCCGGGATGACGATGAGGAAATAATCCTCCCTGTCGCGTAGCGATGGGGAGGGGGACCGTCCCCGCGAAAGCGGGGATGGTGGAGGGGCTTAGCGACGGCAGCGCCATTGCCCCTCCGCCAGCGCTTCGCGCCGCCACCTCCCCATGGCTTCGCCACAGGGAGGATCAGCGGCTGTGAATTATTTGCTTCGCGCCATTCCCGCGCCGTTTCGCATCGGCGCGTACACCCGTTTGGCGATTGCCTGACCTGCCATGCCATTCTAGACCTTTGAACGGACCAAAAATGGAGGACAGCGGGTGAGCGACGGCAGCACGGCGAGCGAAATCTATATCGGCCTTGGCGGCGGCGGCGCGGCTGACGGGCCGCGGCAATCGCTGGTGCTGAAGCGCGCGAACCGGCACGGGCTGATCGCCGGGGCGACGGGGACGGGCAAGACGGTGACCTTGCAGGGATTGGCCGAGGGATTCTCGGCGGTCGGCGTTCCGGTGTTCGTCGCCGATGTGAAGGGCGACCTCGCCGGGATGGCGATGGCGGGCAGCCCGATGTCGAAGCTGCACGACATCTTTGCCGCGCGCGCGGCCGAGATTGGCGACAGCGAATGGGCCTATCGCGACAATCCGGTGATCTTCTGGGATCTGTTCGGCGAACAGGGGCATCCCATTCGCACGACGATTTCCGAAATGGGACCGCTACTGCTCGCGCGGCTGATGGGGCTCAACGAAGTGCAGGAAGGCGTGCTCGCCATTGCGTTCCGCGTCGCCGACGAACAGAATCTGCTGCTGCTCGACCTTGGCGATTTGCAGGCGATGCTCGCCTGGTGCGCCGAGAATGCCGATGAGCTGACGACCAAATATGGCAATGTGTCGAAGGCGACCGTCGGCACGATCCAGCGCCAGTTGTTGACGCTCGAGAGTCAGGGCGGCGCGCATTTCTTTGGCGAACCCGCGCTCGACATTCACGACATGATCCGCTGCGACGACAATGGTCGCGGCTATGTCAACATCCTTGCCGCCGACAAGCTGATGGCGAGCCCCAAGCTGTATGCGACCTTCCTGCTGTGGCTGCTGTCCGAAATGTTCGAGACGCTGCCCGAAATCGGCGACCCCGACAAACCGAAGCTCGTCTTCTTCTTTGACGAGGCGCATCTGCTGTTCGACGACGCGCCGCCCGCGCTGACCGAAAAGATCGAACAGGTCGTGCGGTTGATTCGCTCCAAAGGTGTCGGCGTCTATTTCGTGACGCAGAACCCGATCGACATTCCCGAGGATGTCGCGGGCCAGCTCGGCAACCGCGTCCAGCACGCGCTGCGCGCCTTCACCCCGCGTGACCAGAAGGCGGTGAAGGCCGCCGCCGACACCTTCCGCCCTAACCCGAAGGTCGATGTGGCGCGCGAGATCACCGAATTGAAGGTCGGCGAAGCGCTCGTCTCGCTGTTGATGCCCGACGGCGCGCCGTCGCCGGTCGAGCGTACCCTGATCAAGCCGCCCTGCTCGCGCGCTGGGCCGCTCGATGCCAAGGAGCGCGCGATCATCAAGTCGATCTCGCCGGTCGAGGGCAAATATGACACCGTCGTCGATCGCGAAAGCGCCGAAGAGCTGCTCGCCGCCAAGGCCGAGCAGGCGCAGGCGGCAGCGATCGAGGCCAAGGCGCAGGCCGAGGCCGACAAGCAGGCGGCGATCGCAGCGAAGGAAGAGGCGAAGCGCAAGGCGGCCGAGGAGCGCGAGCGGCTGCGGCTGGAAAAGGCAGCGGCGCGCGAGGCCGCCAAGCCGTCGATGACCGAGAAAATGGTGCAGTCGGCGGCGCGGTCGGCAGCGACGAGCATCGGGCGGCAGGTTGCGGGCAAGCTGGGCGGCCAGCTGATGCGCGGGATTTTGGGTAGCTTGTTCAAGTGATGTTTCCTGTCGGTCCTTTTGACGTCACCCCGGCGAAGGCCAGGGTCTCGCCGTCGCGATTTTACGCACCGGCGAGATCCCGGCCTTCGCCGGGATGACGAAGAGGGGTGTCGGCGGTGGATCGCGATGCCGCGACGATGGAGGCGAGCCTGATCGCCGTCGCCGACGCGGGCATCGACATTCGCATTCCGCTGTTCGAGCGCTTCTTCGCCGCCTATCCCGAGCGTCGCGCCAGCTTCATTTCGGTCGACGCCGCATCGCGGCGGATGACCGACGAGACGTTGCAGATGATGCTGGGGCTGGCGCAGGGCGAGACCTGGGTGTGGCCGCTGGTCGCCGAACTGGTGTTCACCCACCGCAGCTATGGCGCGCTGCCGATCGCCGAATATGATGCCTTTATCGATATGACGGTCGAGGAGCTGGGGCTGGCCGCGGGGGCGGCGTGGCGCGCGCCGACCGCCGCCGCGTGGCAGCGCAACGCCGACGCGTTGAAGGCGATGATCCGCAAGGCCCGCGCCGAATGGGCCAGCGCGATGCCCGCGGGGGCGCCGCAGGTTGCGTGAGAGAAAAGGCTCCTGAATCGTCATCCCGGACTTGATCCGGGATCCATTTCGACGAGGCTGGCATGGATCCCGGATCAAGTCCGGGATGACGAAATGGGCGGCGATGTCGAACCCCTCGACAAGCCTTCCGAATCGCGGCAGCATCAGTTTCATGACAAAACCGATATTGCCTGGAGAGGTAGCCGCCGCCGTCGTCGACCCTGTCGCATACGGCCAATGGGAACCGCTGCACGAACAGCTGGCGTGGGCGCGCGCCAACGCGCCGCTCGCGGTGGCGGAGAATCGCGATCACGACCCCTTCTGGCTCGTCACCCGCCATGCCGACATCATGGCGATCAGCCGCGATCCACAGCGTTTCGCCAATGGCATTCGCCCGACGGTGCTGACCAACCGCGACGGCGAGGCGCTGGCGCGTGCGGCGACCCCGAACAATGACGGGCATCTGATCCGCTCGCTGGTGCAGATGGATGCGCCCGACCATATGAAATACCGGCTGCTGACGCAGAGCTGGTTCATGCCCAAGAATCTCAAGATCGTTGAAGATCGCATCCGGCAGATCGCCCGCGAAACCGTGGATCAGATGCTGGCAGCGGGCGGGGAATGCGATTTTGCCCGCGACGTCGCGGCGCATTATCCGCTGCGCGTCATCATGGACATTTTGGGGGTGCCGCCCGAAGACGAGCCGCGGATGCTGATGCTGACGCAGCAATTGTTCGGCCCGACCGACCCCGAACTGAACCGCAGCCGCGAGGCGATCACCAGCGCCGAGCAGGCGATCGCGATGCTCAACTATGTCATCGCCGATTTCGAAAACTACTTTGGCGCCCTGACCGCCGAACGCCGCGCCAACCCGCGCGAGGACATCGCAACGGTGATCGCCAATGCGACGATCAACGGCGAGCAGATCCCCGACCGTGAAATGTCGGGCTATTACATGATCGTCGCGACCGCGGGACACGACACGACCAGCGCATCGACCGCGGGGGCGATCATGGAGCTGGCGAAGAACCCCGCGCTGTTCGAGCGCTTTCGCGACGCTGAGGCCGACAAGGCGGGGCTGATCGAGGAAGCGATCCGCTGGACCACCCCGGTCCAGCATTTCATGCGCAGCGCCAGGGAAGATGTGGAGATCGGCGGGCAGACGATCCGCGAGGGCGACTGGCTGATGCTCAATTATGTGTCGGCCAACCGCGACGAGGATGTGTTCGGCGATCCGTTTGCGTTCAATCCCGACCGCGAGAAGAATCCGCAGATCGCCTTCGGCTTTGGCGCGCATGTATGCCTGGGCCAGCATCTGGCGCGGATGGAGATGCGGATCTTGATGGAGGAGCTGCTGCCGCGGCTGAAAAGCCTGGAACTGGCGGGCGATCCGGCGCGGGTGGAGTCGGTGTTTGTCGGCGGACTGAAGCGGCTGCCGATCCGGTTTGTGGCGGCTTAGGGGGCAGGGCGGTCGAAGCCTGACGAGGGATTGTTTCCCTCTCTCCCCTTGAGGGAGAGATACAAAGGCTTGGCAGCTTGCTGCCTAGCCGCAGTTGAGAGGGGGTTGCCCCCGCTGGCGGCGCATCCCCTCTCCAAGCTTCGCTAGCTCCTGACGGAGCAAGCTGTGCTATCCTCTCCCGCAAGGGGAGAGGAGTTTGGGTCAGCTCCAACCCCCAACGATGGTCTTGCGAGGTCGGCCCTAAACCTTCTCGCCCGGGAAAAACCGCGCGATGACGTCGCTGGCGAGGCGCGCCGGGCGCAGCGTCTGGGCGTCGATGCAGCACCAGCTCGATTTGACCTCGGCCAGCACATCTTCGCCGCGCTTGATGATCGTTTCGTAGAAGGCGCGGGCGCCTTGGACCTTTTCGAGGATGACGGTCGCGATGACCTGATCGTCGAGGAAGGCGGGGCGGCGGTACGTGATCTCGTGCTTCAGCGCGACCCACAGATGCTGTGCCACCGCTTCGGGCGGCGCGATGTGGCGCCAGTGCGACAGCACCGCTTCCTGAACCCAGCTGAGATAATGGGCGTTGTTGACGTGGCCCATGAAATCGATCTGGTCGGAACCCACGGCGATGGCGTGGTCGTGCGGGAGCGAGGCGGCGGTCATATCGCTGACACTAATGTCAATATTTTGTGACGGAAAGATGAATCATCACCCCCGCCCGCGATAGGGTGCGACGCCCTGATCGGGCAGCCACAGGCCCGCAGGCGGCGATCCCGACTGCCAGAAGACGTCGATCGGGATGCCCCCGCGCGGGTACCAATAACCGCCGATGCGCAGCCAGCGCGGCTGCATTTCGTCGAACAGGCGGCGCCCGATGCCCACCGTGCAATCCTCGTGGAACCCGGCATGGTTGCGGAACGAGCCGAGGAACAGCTTCAGGCTTTTCGATTCGACGATCGTTTCGCCGGGCGCATAGTCGATGACGAGATGCGCGAAATCGGGCTGGCCGGTGACCGGGCAGAGCGAGGTGAATTCGGGCGCGGCGAATCGGACCAGATAAAGCTCGCCCGCGCGCGGGTTCGGCACATAGTCGAGAATCGCCGCTTCGGGTGCGGCAGGAAGGTCGCTCGACTGGCCAAGATGTTTCGGCGCAAGCGGCGCAGGGGTAGAATCGGTCATCGAAACCATCTAGGGACGCGCGCGGCCGCTGTCATCCCGTGGATGGCCCGGTTCAGCGCCAATTCAGTGGCGCCGCTAGCATATCAGCAGTTTGGGATCGCGGACATTTCAATGACGGTGCGGAACTTTCGGCAGGGACGGTGGCAGGCGGCTTTGCCGCTGGCGGCTGCGATGATCGCGGTCGGCGCGGCGGCTCCCATCGCCGCGCAGCAGACCGAGTCGCCCGCGCCGACCCCGGCGCCATCGTCGATCTTTCGCCTGCCGCCCGCCAATGACGGCCGGACCCCCGGGGTGCAGGGTCCGTCGGACAACGGCCTGCCGCCGGTTGGCCCCAACGACAATCGCGCCCCCTCGCCAGCCCCGACGCCCGCACCCGCGCCGACGCAGACCGCGCCCGCGACGCCGCCGCGCGTGACCCCGACCCAGCCGACCACGACGACAGGGGCGTCGCCCGCCCCGACCCCGACCCGGCGCGACCCGGCACCCGCACCCGCACAGACGCCGCAGGCGCCGCCCGCGACCGCGGATGCGGTGCCCGATTCGCCGGGGCAGGGCGCCGCCGACCTGCCGCCGCTGCAAACGACGATTCCCGAGGTTGCGGCACCGCCAATCGCGGCCGCGCCCGAAGCCGGCGACACCGCAGCCGCCGCGGCGCCCGATGAAGGGGCGTCGGGCACGCCGCTGTGGGCCTGGGCGCTCGCGGTGCTCGCCGCGCTGGGCGCCGGTCTTTGGTACTGGCGCCGCCGTCCGGCGCTGGCGGGCCGGGTTGACGATGCTGTCGCCGACGCGCCGCGTCCGGCCCCGCCGCGGCCCGCGCCGCGCGCCGCGACGCCGCCCGCGCCGACTCCGGCGGCGGAGCGCGTTCCCGCGCCGCCGATGCCGCCCACAGGGCCGCGCCCCGCGTCGCCGCTGGTCAATCGCGCCGCGGGCGAACGCCGCGCGGTGGTCGGCATGGCGCTCGATATTCGCGGCATCCGCTTTGTCCCCGATCATGTCGTGGTCGCTTTCTCGCTCCACCTGATCAATCAGGGCATCATGCCCGCGACCGGCCTGATGGTCCGCATCGCGCTCAACCAGGGCTCGGCGATGCCCGAGCCGGTGCTGAGCCGTTTCTTTGACGGGGCGGGGGGCAGCGTGCTGCGCGACGATATGACGCTCGATGCCGGGGCGGGCGAGGAATTGTCGACCGAAGTCATGCTGCCGCGCGCTGCGATCGAACCGCTGATGATCGGCGGCAAACCGATGCTGGTGCCGGTGATCGCGTTCGACGTCACCTATCATTGGGATGGCGAGGGCGAGGCTTTCGGCCAGAATGCCGGGAGTTTCGTGCTGGGCCGCGAACAGGGGACGGGGGCGAGCGACAAGCTGGCGCCGTTGCCGCTCGACCGCCCATCCTATCAGGTCGATGCGCCGGGTGCGCGTGCGACCGCGATCAAGCGCGCCCAATAGAATCGCGCGACGCGGTGGCGAACCGCGAATTATTGTTGCAGCGCAGCATGGGCTGAGGCACAGCGCCACCGTGCTTGAAAAAGAGCACGGCGGGGCATAGGCTTGGCCTCCCCGGAAAGAACGGCGCAGGATGACCGGCGAAGGGACGGGTAAAGTTCCGATCGGTCGTAACAGGAGCATGACATGGACGCCTTGGTCTCAACCGACTGGCTGGAACGCGAACTGGGGGCGTCGGACCTGCGGGTCGTCGACGCGACAAAATTCATGGATGACGCGGGCCGCGACGCGCGCGGCGAATATGAGGCGGGGCATATCCCGGGCGCGGTGTTCATGGACCTGGCCGAGCTGACCGATGCGTCGAACGCCGTCGACAATATGGCGCCGCCCGCCGAAAAATTCGCCAGCCGCATGCAATCGCTCGGCCTTGGCGACGGCAGCCGCATCGTGCTGTACGACGACAGCCCGCTGAAAAGCGCGGCGCGGGCGTGGTGGCTGCTGAAGCTGTTCGGCGCGCATGATGTTGCGCTGCTCGACGGCGGGCTGGCGAAGTGGAAGGCCGAGGGCCGCGCGCTGGAAATGGGCAAGCAGACGCTGCGCCATCGTCACTTCACCGTGTGGCGCGACGCGAAAGCGGTGCGGACCAAGGACCAGATGCTGGCGAATGTCGCCAGCGGCGCCGAACAGGTCGTCGATGCGCGCCCCGCGGCGCGCTTCACCGGCGAAGAACGCGACCCGCGTCCGGGCGTGGCGCCGGGGCATATCCCGGGCTCGCGTAGCCTGCCGCACAGCGCGCTGTTCAACGCCGACGGCACGTGGAAGCGTGGCGATGATCTGCAGGCGGCGTTCGACGCCGCGGGAATCGACCTCGACAAGCCGCTCGTTGCGACCTGCGGTAGCGGCATGACCGCAACCGTCGTTGCCTTTGGCGCGCACCTGCTCGGCAAGGACGATGTCGCGGTGTATGACGGCAGCTGGACCGAATGGGGCGCCGACCCCGCGACGCCGAAGGCGACCGGCGCGGCTTGAGTCGGGCGGCGTGACGCGGGGGGCGGCTCAGTCCCCCGCGCGTAGCGCTATTTTCACTCACACAAAGACACAAAGAGGGCGGTTCATTCGCGCACGGTTTGCGAATGAACCGCCCTCTTTGTGTCTTTGTGTGAGATAATGAATGGCCCGCTGCGCGGGCGTGTTTCCCAGCCACTGGATTTTGCTCGGTGCTCCGCTAACAAGGCGCGATGAGCAAAAGCGACGACGAGAGCCTCCGCCCCGCCACCCGGTTGGTGCAGGGCGGGCGGCGGCCCGAGTGGACGGGCGATCCGCGGCTGGGCGGCGGCGTGGTCAATCCGCCGGTGTGGCGCGCCTCGACGATCCTTTACGACACTGTCGCCGACCTCGACGCGCGCGGTCATGCGACGCACGACAAGCTTTATTATGGTCGCCGCGGCACCCCGACGGTGTGGGCGCTCGCCGATGCGCTGACCGGGATGGAACCGGGAGCGGCGGGGACTTTGCTCTATCCCTCGGGCGTTGCGGCCAATTCGGCGGGGCTGCTCGCACTGCTCGCGCCCGGCGACCATCTGCTGATGGTCGACAGCGCGTACGAGCCGACGCGCGCCTTTTGCGACGGGCTGCTCGCGCGCTACGGCGTGACGACGACCTATTATGATCCGCTGGTCGGCGCCGGGATCGCCGATCTGATCCGGCCGGAAACGAAACTGATCTTTCTCGAATCGCCCGGCAGCCTGACCTTCGAGGTGCAGGACATTCCCGCGATTACGGCGGTGGCGCGCGAGCGGGGTGTGCTGACGATGCTGGACAACACCTGGGCGACGCCCTTGCTGTTCCCCGGGCTCGCGCACGGGGTCGATGTGACGATGATGAGCCTAACCAAATATGTCGGGGGCCATAGCGATGCGATGATGGGGTCGCTGACCGCGACGAAAGCGGTATGGCCGCGGCTGCGCAGCGCGGCGTATCAGCTGGGGCAGGCGGTGTCGCCCGACGATTGCGCGCTGATGCTGCGCGGGCTGCGCACACTCGACGTGCGGATGGCCCGCCACGGTGCGAACGGGCTGGCGGTCGCGAACTGGCTCGCCGCGCGGCCAGAAGTCGGCCGCGTGCTGCACCCGGCGCTTGCCAGCGATCCCGGTCATGCGATCTGGTCGCGCGACTTTTCGGGAACCAGCGGACTGTTCGGCTTTACCCTGAAGGGTGCCGATATCGCCGCGCGCACCCGCTTTATCGATGCGCTGGCGCTGTTCGGTATCGGCTTCAGCTGGGGCGGTTATGAAAGTCTGGTCGTCCCCGGTAATCCCGTCCGAACCGCGACCGAACGGACCGACCCCGATCCGCTCATCCGCCTGTCGATCGGGCTCGAAGATCCCGCCGACCTGATCGCCGACCTGACCCGCGGATTCGCCGCGCTATGAGCGCCGCCGCCAATCTGCGCGAGGGATTCGACGGGATGGTGATCGCGATGAAGGCGATCGGGCTCGACGTCGGCGCCTATCGCCTGTCGCTGTACAGCCTGTTTTCGACCGTCGTTGTCGCCATCCTGCTGTATCTCGCGGTCAAGATCGTGCTGCGCGCGACCAAATGGCTGCTCCGCCGCAACACCCATATCGACCAGACGCAGCGATTGCTGACCGAAAAACTGATCGCGATCGCGCTGTTCGTTTTTGCGATGCTGTTCGGCATCGACCTGCTCGGCATCGACCTGACCGCGCTGGCGGTGTTTTCGGGCGCCGCGGGCCTCGCGATCGGGTTCGGGTTGCAGAAAACCGTCGGCAACCTGATCGCCGGGATCATCCTGTTGATGGACCGGTCGATCAAGCCCGGCGACGTGCTGGTCGTCGGCGATGGCAGCAACATGGGCGGATCGACGCTGCCGGGCGGGATGCCCAATGTCGGGCGCGTCGCCAAGATTGGGGTGCGCGCGGTCAATGTCGTGACCCGCGACGGGAAAAAGCACCTGATCCCGAACGAGCTGCTGATGACGCAGGCGGTTGAAAACTGGAGCTATGCCAGCCCCGAAGTGCGGGTGCGGATGCGGATCCCGGTGCCTTATGACGCCGACCTGCGGCTGGCGCAGCGGCTGATCGTCGAGACCGCGAAGGCGAACCCGCGCATCCTGGACGAACCCGAGCCCGCGGTGTGGATCACCGCATTCGGCGAACGCGCGGTCGAGCATGAACTGCGCATCTGGATTTCCGACCCCGAGGCGGGGCTGGGCAATATCCAGGGCGAGGTGTTTCTGGGGATCTGGGACCGGTTCCAGGAAGCGGGGATTCGGATTCCCTATCCGCGAACCGATGTGCGGGTGTTGGCGGACGACGACAGTAAAGACTGATCTTGTTTGGTACTCGTCATCCCGGCGAAGGCCGGGATCTCACCCTATCGTAACCACGCGGCGGCGAGATCCCGGCCTTCGCCGGGATGACGATTCAATGGGCAATCGATTTAAAACCCGACCTTCTTCGCGCGCTCGACGCATTCGACGATGATGCGCTTGGCTTCGTCGACATCGCCCCAGCCGTTGAGCTTCGCCCATTTGCCGGGTTCGAGGTCTTTGTAGTGGGTGAAGAAATGCTCGATCTGTTGCAGCACGATCGGCGGCATGTCGGTGTAGCTCGCGACATCGGCATAATAGGGGAAGGTCTTGTTGACCGGGACGCAGAGCAGCTTTTCGTCGCCGCCGGCGTCATCTTCCATCAGCAGCACGCCGATCGGGCGGCACTTGACCACGGCGCCGGCCACGATCGGCGAACGCGCGACGACAAGGGCGTCGAGGGGATCGCCATCCTCGCCCAGCGTGTGCGGCACGAAGCCGTAATTGGCGGGATAGCGCATCGGGGTATGGAGAAAGCGGTCGACGAACAGGGCGCCCGACGCCTTGTCGAACTCGTATTTCACGGGCTCGCCGCCGATCGGCACCTCGATCAGGACGTTCAGGCTGTCGGGCGGATTGTCACCGGCGGGGATCAGGTCGATGCGCATGGGAGAGTGGAGTCCTTTTGGTTTTTTGAATCGCGGGCGCCTTTAGCGCCGGGTGGCGGGGAAAGTCGAGGGTGAAGGCGAATCTCCTCCCTGCGGCGAAGCCATGGGGAGGTGGCAGCGGCGCAGCCGCTGACGGAGGGGCCATGGCGCCGACGGCGCGGCCCCTCCACCATCCGTTTCGCGGACGGTCCCCCTCCCCACCGCTTCGCGGCAGGGAGGATCTATAGCTGGCGCTTCGGCGCCAGCAGGCGGTCGAACCAGTCCGGTCCTGCCCCGACCTTTTCCAGATGCGGCCAGCGCAGCCCGCCATGATAGGCAAGGTCGATCTGGCGATAGCGGCCGCCGCGCTCGACGAGCAGCCGCACCGGGGTCTTCCCGTCGGTTGCGGCGCGGATCGCGGCCTCCAGGCGGTCCTTGCTATAGGTGGTGCCGTCGACCGCGACGATCTTGGTGCCATTGACGATGTCGGCCTTGAACGCCGGGCCATCCCACAGGATCGCACCCGCGATGCCATCCTTGTCGATCGTCATCCCGAGCGAATGGGTGAGGTCGAGGTTTTTTGCCTGCGCCATGCGGTCGCGGTCGTACACATTCGGGGCATCGCGCCACGCCAGCCGGTATCCGGCGCGCTCGATGCCGCGGACCGGCGCGCCCTGCCCCGGCGTCTGCAACCGTTCGCGCAGGAAACGCGCCCAATCATAAGGATGAACAGCGTTCAGCGCCGCGACGACATCGTCGAAATCATAAGCGTGCTGTCCCCAATCACCTTCGCGCCCGCCGAAAAAGGCGCGCGCGAAATCGTCGAGGCTTTTGGCGTCGTTCGTCGCCTGCCGGATCAGCAGGTCGGCCTCGAGCCAGGTCAGCGATCCCTCGTTGTAATAATCCTCGCCGCGTGCCCAGCTGGCAAAAGGCTTGGGCTTGCGCGCCGCGATGACCGGGTCGAGCGTCGTATCCTCGACCGCGCGCCATTCGCGCCCCGGCTGGACGCTGTAAAAGCCCGCGTGCGTCGCCCATTCGGCGAGCACCATATCCTTCGATTGCATCCCCGATCGACCGGCAAGGACAAGGTCCCAATAGCTCGTCTGCCCTTCGTACACCCACAGCAGATTGCCCTGCATCGGGGTGCGGAAATCGGGGGTCCATAATTTGTCGGGGCGGCGATATTTGCCATTCCAGCTGTGGACGAGTTCGTGCGGCAGCAGGCCGCGGATATGGTCATTCTCGTCCCATTCGGTGAAATAGTCGGGGCTGCGGCTGTTTTCGCTGCTGCGATGATGTTCCAGCCCGATCCCGCCCATTTCGTCGGTCAGCGCGAGCAGGAATTCATAACGGTCGAACGGGCGCGACCCGAACAGCGCGACGGTTTCGGACACCAGCGCCGCGTGGCGCGCGATATGGTCGGGGCGGGCGTCGAGATATTTCGCTTCGTCGGCGACGACGTTCAGCGTGACATTCTGCCCCAGATCCCATTTGCGGAAATGGCGCCCGGCGAACATCGGGCTGTCGACGAGAACCTCGTAATTGGTCGGGGCAAAGCTGTAGCGGTTGCCGCTGACCTTTAGCCCGTCGAGCGCCGCGGCGCCGGTCCATCCGTCGGGCAAGGTCACCTCCAGTTGCACCGGGATTTGCCGCGTGAAATAGCCCGCGGGGTAGAGGCTGACCTGTTCCCATTGCAGGTTCATCATCGCCGGGGTGACAACGACGCGCCCCTCGCTGGTGCGCGTCGGCGACAGGAAGTCGAACGCGACGTCGACGGTCTTGACCCCCGCCGGGACATCGACGTCGAAGGCATAGACATCGGTCGGCTGGCGCGTCCACGCCAGCGGCTTGCCGCCCGCGCTGGGCTTGAACCCCGCCATTTCGGCGATCGCGCCGCGCGGCGCATGTTTGCCGGGCAGCCATTCGGGATAGAGCAGGGTCAGCTTGCCGGGCTTGGCGACCGGAATCGTCTGGCGCACGCGAAAGATGCCGCGCGCGACGTCGGTGGCATCGACGCGAAGCTGCATCGTGCCCGGATAGGGTTTGTCGGCGGGCAACGGGATGACGTGCGGCTGGACGACCGGCTGCGGGCGGCTGTTGCCGGTTTGCGCAAAGGCGGCAGGGATGGCGGCGATCAGGGCGGATGCGACGAGCAGTTGTTTTTTCATGGACGGGTTGTGGCGGGAAATGGGCGTGAGGTCCAGACTTAGCCCCTCCCCTTCAGGGGAGGGGTTGGGGTGGGGGCTGTCGAGGTTGCGTAAGGCCGCTGGCCCCCACCCCGCTCGACTAACGCCCGGCAAGAGCCGGACCAAGTCTCGCTGCCCCTCCCCTGAAGGGGAGGGGTTTGTTCCCTTTGCGCCTCCGCGAAAATCGATTAGACGCCGCGCGCATGAGCAAGGACAAATCCGCCAAGATCGCGACCCCGCAGGCTGTGCGCGGGACGCAGGACATGCTCGGCGATTTCGCCGACCGCTTCGCGCATGTCGTCGATACCTTCGAGCGGGTGCGCCGCCTCTATGGATACAAGCGGATCGAGGTGCCGGTGATTGAGCCGACCGCGGTGTTCGCGCGCTCGCTGGGCGAAACGACCGACGTGGTGTCGAAGGAAATGTATTCGTTCGACGATCGCGGCGGCGAATCGATCACGCTGCGCCCCGAATTTACCGCGGGGATCGCGCGGGCCTATATCACCAACGGCTGGCAGCAATATGCGCCGCTGAAGGTCGCGACGCACGGGCCGCTGTTCCGCTACGAACGCCCGCAGAAGGGCCGTTATCGCCAGTTCCACCAGTTGGATGCCGAAGTCCTCGGCAGCGACAGCCCGCTCGCCGATGCCGAACTGCTGGTGTTCGCCGATCAACTGCTGAAGGAATTGGGGATCGCCGAGGGTGTGACCTTGACGCTCAACACGCTCGGCGATGCAGCGAGCCGCGATGCGTGGCGCGCCGCGTTGGTCGAGCATTTCGAAGCGCATCGCGGGAACTTGAGCGAAGACAGCCTCGCTCGGCTCGACAAAAATCCGCTGCGCATCTTGGACAGCAAGGACCCCAAGGACCGCCCGATTGCCGACAGCGCGCCTGACATCGATGCGTTCCTCACCGGCGAGGCGCAGGATTTCTTCGGCGCGGTGACGGCCGGGCTCGACGCCGCGGATGTGGCTTGGGAACGCAATGCGCGGCTAGTGCGCGGGCTCGACTATTATCGCCATACCGCGTTCGAATTCGTCACCGACCGGCTGGGGGCGCAGGGCACGGTGCTGGGCGGCGGGCGTTATGACGGGTTGATCGAGGCGCTGGGCGGCCCGCCGACTGCGGCGGTCGGCTGGGCGGCGGGGATTGAGCGGTTGGCGATGTTGGTGGCTGAACCGAAAGATGAGCTTCTCAATGTGATTATGGCTGTTGAGGATGACTTAGCCATCCCAGCTGCGCAAAATATTGCTGCGAGCCTCCGAGCGCACGGCCTGTCGGCGGACATGATTGCGACGGGCTCGGCGCGTAAGCGGTATGACAAGGCGACAAAGATCAATGCTCATGTCCTGATGTCGCTGCGTTGGGTCGAGGACAAAGCCACCGTCAGGACGCAGTCGGCAACGAACAACGACGTCGTTGCAAAGGTAACCGCTATTCTTGACGACCTTGGTTTCCGATAGATTTGACTGCCATGATCGTCACCCCGGACTTGATCCGGGGTCCATGCGGCCCCGACGGCCATGGATCCCGGATCAAGTCCGGGATGACGAAGAATTGAAATGATAGCGAATAGATGACGAGCGTTTCGACCAAGCACATACCAATCCTCCCCGCTTGCGGGGAGGTGGCAGCGCGTAGCGCTGACGGAGGGGGTTCCCGGTCTGCGACGTCGCGTGAGGCCGCGCGCCCCCTCCACCACCGCTTCGCGGCGGTCCCCCTCCCCGTTCCGGGGAGGATTAGATGACCTCTGTTTCCGAAAAGCAGATCGATGCCATCATCGAACGCCATGCCGCGCTGCAGGCGCGGATGGCGACGGGCGATATGGCGCCCGCCGATTTTGTTGCTGCTTCGAAGGAGTTTGCCGAGCTGGAGCCCGTCGCCACGGCGGCGCGCGAGGTTGTGCGGTTGCGCGGCGAACTGGTTTCGCTCTCCGAAATGCTGACCGATCCCGAGATGAAGGCGATGGCGGCCGAGGAAATCGCCGCGGTCGAGGCGGCGCTGCCCGCTGCCGAACATGATCTTGCGCTCCAGCTGCTGCCCAAGGATGTCGCCGACGCGCGCGCGGCGATGCTCGAAATTCGCGCCGGGACCGGCGGCGACGAGGCGGCGCTGTTCGCGGGCGATTTGCTGCGCATGTACAGCCGCTATGCCGACGGGCAGGGGTGGAAGGTCGAAATCATCTCGGCGAACGAGGCCGAAATGGGCGGTTACAAGGAAGTCGTCGCGTCGGTGACGGGGCAGGGGGTGTTCGCGAAGCTGAAGTTCGAAAGCGGCGTCCACCGCGTCCAGCGCGTCCCCGCGACCGAAAGCCAGGGGCGCATCCATACCAGCGCCGCAACCGTCGCGGTGCTGCCCGAGGCCGAGGAGGTCGATGTCGCGATCAACGACAATGACCTGAAGATCGACATCTACCGTGCGTCGGGCGCGGGCGGCCAGCACGTCAACACCACTGATTCGGCGATCCGCATCACGCATATCCCGTCGGGGCTGGTCGTCATCCAGCAGGACCAGCGCAGCCAGCACAAGAATCGCGCCAAGGCGATGCAGGTGCTGCGCGCGCGGCTCTATGACCTTGAGCGCGAGAAGATCCACAGCGCCGAGGCGTCGGCGCGCAAGTCGATGGTCGGATCGGGCGACCGTTCCGAACGCATCCGCACCTATAATTTCCCGCAAGGGCGGGTGACCGACCACCGGATCAACCTGACCCTCCACCGCCTGCCCGAAATCATCGAGGGGGCGATGGACGAACTGATCGACGCGCTGATCGCCGAGGATCAGGCGCAGCGGCTGGCGGGGCTGGGTGACTGACCGCCCGACTTATGCGGGGGTGGCCGAGTCGCTCCGCACTGCGACCAACCTGCTGACCGGGATCAGCGACACCCCGCGGCTCGATGCCGAGCTGCTGATGGCGCATGCGTTGGGGGTCGAGCGGCAGGATGTGCTGCTCGATCCGGCGCGGTACGACGTGCCCGAGCTTTACGCGCATCTGGTCGCGCGGCGGATGGCGCATGAGCCGGTCGCTTATATCCTTGGCTATCGCGATTTCTGGACGCTGCGGATCGCGGTCGGGCCGGGGGTGCTGATCCCGCGCCCCGACAGCGAGACCTTGGTCGAGGCGTGTCTCGATCTCGCGCGCGAGCGCGGCGCGGACTGGCCCGCGCGGGTGCTCGATCTCGGCACCGGGCCGGGGACCTTGCTGTTGGCCGCCCTGAGCGAATTTCCCGAAGCAACCGGGGTCGGGGTCGATGCGTCCGAACAGGCGCTGGCCTATGCGCGCGACAATGCCGGGGAGTTGGGGATGGCGGACCGTGCTTCCTTTCGCGCGGGCGACTGGGGCGCGGGTATCGACGGGCCGTTCGACCTGATCCTTTGCAACCCGCCCTATATCGGCGCCGATGAGCCGCTGATGCCCGATGTCGCCGATCATGAGCCGGCGGGGGCGCTGTTTGCCTGTGCCGACGGGCTCGCCGATTACCGCCGGATCATCCCTGATCTGCCGCGACTGCTCGCCCCCGGCGGCGCGGCGGTGCTTGAAATCGGGCATCGGCAACGTGCGTCGGTGTCGGAGCTTGCCGAAGCCGCAGGGTTTGCCGCCGCGTGCCGCCAGGATCTGGGTGGCCGCGACCGCGCGCTTTTGCTGACCCGCAGCTGACACACACAAGCAAATATTGCTTGGTTTTCGCCGCAAAGCGGGGTAGGGGCCAGTCACAGACCCGGCTGGGACACCTTTGGCGATGCCAAGCATCGATACTGGTCCGGCGGATCTGCTTCCCACTTACGATGTTCGTACCGGGCCCGGGTCCAGACGAGCGGTAAAGGGCAAGAACCGCGCAAGGCGCGCGGGCACGACGCGCAAGATGCGCGGTCGGCCAAAAGGGGTTGGCATAGCTTATTAGCTTTTCGACAGGATGTCTCAGTTGAACATGAACAACCGGCAAAGCGGTCGCCGTCGCGGCCGCAACAACAACAGCAACAACAATAACAACCGGTCGCAATCGGGCGGCCGCGGTGGGGTCGATCAGGCGAACCGTATCGACAGCCGCGCGCGCGGCAACGGCGCCCAGATGATCGAGAAATACCGCAACCTGGCGCGCGACGCGCAGCTGGCCGGGGACCGCGTGCAGACCGAATATTATCTTCAGTTCGCCGACCATTATTTCCGCGTTGTGAGCGATTTTCGCGCGCGTCAGGAAGAAAAGGCGGCGGCGAACGGCCAGGAACGCGGGCAGGACCGCCAGCGCGAGATTCGCGGCGTCGAAGATTTCGACGGCCATGACGACAGCGATCTGGATATGGACGCCGACCGCGACGACAATGGCGACGACAATCGCGGCGAGCGGAATGACCGCAATGACCGCGGGGACCGCAACGATCGCGGGGACCGCCCCGAACGCAGCCAGCGCGAAGCGCGCGGCAATCGCGACACGCGCGGCGACCGCGACGATGATCATCGCGGCAACCGCCAGTCGCAGGACCGCCCGCGCCGCGATCGCGACGAAGGGCGCAGCGATGCGCGGAACAGCGATGGCGATGACGCGAGCGGTTACGACGGCGAAACCGTCGCCGAGGAAGCCCCGGCGCCGCGCGCCAGTCGCCGCAGCCCGCGCCGTCCGCGCGCGGTCGAGGCGGGCGGCAATGACGATAGCGGCAGTGCCGGTATCGACACGGCAGTGCTCCCCCCCGCCATCGGCCGCCCCGAACGCGGCGCCGAAGTCGATGCCGCGACCGGCGACGAGGAAGCGCCCGCCGCCAAGCCGCGCCGCACCCGCCGCACGCTGGCGGCGCGCAACCCCGGCGTCGAAGCGGCCGAATAGAAGTACATCTTCGCGCTGGTCATCGACCACGACATGCCATAGCCTCTCCGCCGAACCATCTGCGGGGAGGCTTTTTTATGCGCGCTTTGGCAAGGACTTGCGGGGCGATCGTCGTTGCCCTGGCGTGGGCAGGCCAACCGGCGACGGCGCAGGATCCCACGGCGGGCAATGCGCAGGGCCAGCTGTCGGTCACCATCTATAATGGCGGGCAGGCGCTGGTGCAGGACATCCGTCAGATCACCTTCCCGACCGGGCGCTCGCGCCAGGAATTTCCCGACGTCTCGGCGCAGATCCGGCCGCAGACGGTGTCCTTTGCCGCCGACGGCACCGCGATCGTCGAGCAGAATTTCGACTATGACCTGCTGTCGCCCAATGCCTTGATGCAAAAGGCGGTCGGCGAGACGGTGACGTTGCTGCGCACGAATGTCGCGACCGGCGCCGAAACGCGCGAGCGCGCCAAGGTGCTGGCGGTCAATGGCGGGGTGGTGCTGCAGATCGGGCCGCGGATCGAAATATTGCGCGACGATGGCATGCCGGTGCGCGTCATCTTCGACAAGATCCCGACGAACCTGCGCGCCAAGCCGACGCTGTCGATCACGGTCGACAGCCAGCGCGCGGGGACGCGCGCCGCCACGCTGTCCTATCTGACCGGCGGGCTCGGCTGGTCGGCCGACTATGTCTCGCTCTATGACGAAAAGGCGGGGACGGTCGATGTCCAGGGGTGGGTGACGCTGAATAACAGCACCGGCACGACCTTTGACGAGGCGCGCACGCTGCTGGTGGCGGGAACGCCGTCGGGGCAGGCGGCGAACAGCCGCTATCGCCCGACGCCGCCGGGCAATATCCGCCGCGCGGGGACCGAGACGGCGCCGCGCGAACAGCTTGGCGACTATTATCTCTATCCGCTCGCCGAACGCACGACGATCGCCAACGCCCAGACGAAACAGGTCAGCTTCCTCGACGTCAGCGGGGTTCCGGCGCAGAAAATCTATGAATATAGCGTCGCGGGCTTTGACACGATGACCGAACCGCGCAGCGCCGCGAGCGTGATCAAGTTCAACACCAGCGCAAAGGGCGGCGGGCTGGGCGATGCGCTTCCGGCCGGGACGGTGCGCTTTTACCAGCGCGACCTGCGCGGCGATCCCCAGTTCATCGGCGAGAACAGCATCGGCCATACCCCGATGGGCAGCGAGCTGGGGCTGGCGACCGGCGAAGCGTTCGATGTGAAGGTGCAGTCGACGGTCGTCAAACGCGAGCGGATGTCGCCGCGCATCTGGCGCACCTCGATGACCTACCTGCTCACCAACGCGCGCGCGCAGCTGGTGACGGTCGACCTCGTCCAGCGCGGGCTCGACTGGTATTGGGACGACACGCGCATCGTCACCGAAAGCCAGAAAAGCGAGCGGCTCGACAGCGACGGGACGAAATGGCGGGTCGCGATGCCCGCCAACGGCGAGGTGACGATCACCGCGACCTTCGAAACGCGTTACTGACGGCCGAGCGATGCGCCGCTGGCTGCTCTTGCTGCTGATGCTCGCCGCATCGCCCGCCGCGGCGCAGTCGGTGGTGACCTCGGTCGCGCCCGATGCGGTGGCGGTCAGCGTCTTTCGCGATCCCGGGCGCAGCGAAGGCGGCGAAATCGAGCCGGGCTGGCTGAACGGCTTTGCGCTGATTTCCGAAACGCGGACGGTCGAACTGCCCGCGGGCGAATCTGTGGTGCGTTTCGAGGGCGTTGCCGAAGGCATGATCGCGGTCTCGGCGATCGTCACCGGCCTGCCCGGCGGCGTGGTGCAGAAGAATCGCGACGCCGCGCTGCTTTCGCCCGCCAGCCTGCTCGATGGATCGCTCGGCAATCGCGTCCATATCCGCCGCACCGATCGGGCCACCGGGCGGGCCAGCGAGGAGGAAGCGATCATCCGGTCGGGACCGCAAGGCGCGGTGGTGCTGCAAACCGCGGCGGGGTTCGAATCGCTGCGCTGCACCGGGCTGCCCGAATCGATCGTCTATGACGGGGTTCCGGCGGGCCTGACCGCCAAGCCGACGCTGTCGGTGACGACGCGCAGTCCGGCGGCGCAGCGGGCGGCGGTGACGCTGACCTATCTGGCGACGGGGTTCGATTGGGCGAGCAACTATGTCGCGCGGGTTGCGGCGGATGGCCGCACGCTCGACCTGTTCGCGTGGCTCACTGTCGCCAACAGCAATGCCGAAAGCTTTGCCGACGCCCGGCTGGCGGCGATCGCCGGGACGTTGAACAAGGTTTCCGATTTCAAGGCGCTGGCCGATGTGCCGCAGGCGCCGCCGCTGCGGCTCAGCTGTTTTCCGCTCGGGACGGGCCGTTATGGCACGCCGCCGCCACCCCCCGCGCCGCCGCCAATGATGATGTCTGCCGCCGACGCATCGGAGATCGTCGTGACCGGATCGCGCGTCGCCCGCTACGAGTTTATGTCAGCGCCCATTGCGGTGATGGCCAGTCAGGAAGATCTGGGCGATCTGAAACTGTACCGGGTTCCGATTCCCGTCACGGTGGCGGCCAACGGGCAGAAACAGGTCGCGCTGCTGGTCAAGGGTCGCGTGCCGTTCAAGACCATCTATCGCCTGCGCAGTTCCCCGGACGACCGGTTCGAGTCGATGGAGACCGAGCGCGTCTTGCGCATGGAGAATAAGGAAGCGGCGCGACTGGGCGTTCCGCTACCCAGCGGCCAGGTTGCGGTATTCGCGCCGCGCGGCGACGAATCGCTGCTCGTCGGCGAAGGGTCGGTGCGCGATCATGCGGTCGGCGAGAAGGTCGACCTGGTCATCGGCGAAAGCAGCCAAGTGCGTGTCGATATTGCCCGGGGGGTCGCGCCAAAGATGGCCGACAACGACTACCGCGTCACCGTGACCAACGCCAATCCGTTCGCGGTCGATTTTGAGCTGGGCTTTTACGTCGATCCCGATCCGAAGCTCGACAAGCGACTGCGCAAGCTCCCGCGCCGCGATGGCCTGCTGACCTGGGCGATCCGGGTTCCGGCCAACGACAGCCGCAGTTTCGACTATCGGTTTGTCGAACCCGAATAGGGCGTTGACCTTAGGCCGGCGGCAGGGCGCGTGGTCGGTGATTCTCGTCGAGCGCGACGAAGGTGAACAGCCCGCCGGTGACTTTCACCTCTTCCTGTCCGCGCCCGCGCGTCGCGATGACTTCGATGCGGATGCCCATCGATGTGCGCCCGCGCCGTTCGAGACGGGCATAGACCGAGATGATGTCGCGCAAGAGGATCGGCGCGATGAATTCCATCGCCTCGATCGCCACCGTTGCGGTCGGGCCCTGCGCGATCCGCGCGGCGACGATGCCGCCTGCGATGTCCATCTGGCTCAAAACCCAGCCGCCAAAGATGTGGCCATTGCTGTTGATGTCGGCGGGAGCGGGGACGACGCGCAGGATCGGGTCGCGGGCTGCGTTGGAGGCGCTGTTTTCGGTCATGGCTTCAAGTCCGGATCATTTTCGAACGGGTCTTCGATTGCCTCGTCATGCCCGCTGCCGCTCGACAGAAAGACCAGCCCCATCAGCGCGGCGCCGAGCATGACCGACAGGCCGACACCGGCCGCGGTCGCGATGATCATGTGGATGCTCAGCGCCTCGCCCATGCTGAAGCGCAGCCAGGCCAGCGCACCGACCACGGCGAGCAGCGACACCATCACCATGCCGCGCATCAGGCGGCGGTAGCGCGCCCAGGCGGTTTTCGCGGTGGCGTCCTTGTCGAGTGGGGAGGGTTTGACCATCGCGCCTCCATGAACCAAGCCGGGGCCAAGGCCAAGCGCGAATGGAATGCGACCAGATGTTTCGGCTTTGCCGCGAATCATGATAGACTTTGTCCCTACAGAATCGACATGGGGAGCGGCATGGCATGACGATCGGAGCGATTCTCCGCGGGCGTACGGGCCCGGTAATCGCGGCGCGCAAGGAAGATACGGTCCGCGCCGTCCTCGATCTGCTCGCCCAGCATCGCATCGGCGCGGTACCGGTGATGGAAGGCGAGGCGATCGTCGGCATTTTTTCCGAACGCGATCTGGTTCGGCTCATGTCGTCCTATGGCCCCGAGGCGCTGGATCGCCAGCTCGACGACGTGATGACGAAATCGCCCGTGACCTGCGAACCGTCGACCGCGGTGATGGGCGCGCTGTCGCAGATGACGCAGCGGCGTATCCGCCATTTGCCGGTGGTCGAAGGCGGGAAACTCGTCGGCTTTGTTTCGATCGGCGATCTGGTCAAGTATCGCATCGACCGCATCGAAGCCGAAGCGGCGGCGATGCGCGACTATATCGCTTCCTGAGTCGCGGCCTCTGCGGCGGGCGGCTGGCGGCGCACCACCAGCCGCACCACTTCGGCGATCGCGTCGCGCTCGAGCAGCCACAGCAGACCGGCATAGAGCGCGACGCCCAGGGCGACGAGCGCCACCAGCCGTAGCGGCGCGGCAATCCCGAACGGCGCCATCAGCTGCGCCGCCAGCCCGACACCAACCGCCATCGCCAGCGCCGGGGTCAATCCCGGCAACATCGCGCGGCCGACCTCCCACACCGACACCCCGATCAGCGGCGCCGTGCGGTACGCCGTGATCAGCAACAGCAGCGGCGCGGCGACCAGCCACGCCCACGCCATGCCGATCAGGCCCCATTGTGCGCCGATCAGAAAGGCGGTCGGAAACAGGATGGCGCCGCTCAGCGCATTGAACATCGCCAGCGACGGCTTGCCGAGCGCGTTGGCGAGCGGCGCGAACAAAATCTGCACCGTCATCAGCATCAGCGCCGGCGCGATAATCTGGACATAGGGGACCATCCCCAGCCATTTCGTGCCGAACACCGTTTCGACCATCGGCGCCGCGGTGACCGCGAGGCCGCAATAGAAAGGCGCGGCGACGAGCGTCAGCAGGCGCACGGTTTTCAGGAAGCTCCACCGCACCGCATCGCCGTCGTGCTTGATCCGCGCATAGGCGGGAAAGGCGACCTCGTTCAGCGGCGGCACAAATTTGGCCATGAAGATCTGCGCGAGGAACAGCGCCTCGGCATAAAGGCCCAGCGCGTGCGGATCGAAGCGACTGCCCGCGATCAGGATGTCGGACTGGCTTTGCACCAGCCAGAACAGCTGGCTGAACAGGATCGCCGAGCCAAAGCCGATGATCTGGCCGCAGCCCTTGAAGTTGAAGCTCGGCCAGACGAGCAGCCGCGCGACGATGGTCAGCCCGATCGCGCGCGTCCAGAACAGGGCGATCGGGGCATAGACGAGCGTCCACACGCCATAGCCCGCGAGCGCGCAGGCGAGCGCGGTGCTGGCGCCCGCCAGCGCCGCGACCAGATTGACCAGCGCTTGCCGCCGAAAATCGAGCGCGCGGCTCATGATCACTTCGGGCAGTGCGATAAAGGGGGTGGCGAGAAAGATCAGCGCCTGGACGCGCAGCAGGTCGGCGACGATCGGCTGGCCATAATAGGCCGCGGCCACCGGGGCGCCGAAATATTGGATCGCCGCGAGCATCCCGTTGAGCAGCAGCAGCAGCCCGAAGGCCTGTCGCAGTCGGAATGGATCGACCGAATCGGACTGAACCAGGGCGCTCGCGAATCCCCACCCGTTCAGGAAGGCGAGGAAGGCGAGTACGACCTGTGTCATCGCGAACAGCCCATAGTCGGCGGGGTCGAGCAGGCGAATCACCAGCAGCGTCGACGACCAGGTGATGATCTGCGCTAATATCTGGCTGCCCGACCGCCAGATGACGGCCGAGCGGACGCGATCGCCGAATTTCGCCGTATCGACCTTGCCATCCTGACCGTTGAAATCGCTCAAACGCGCTGCACCTGTCCTTGCGCCGCGCCGCGCACCGGGCGGCGGCGGCTTGACCCCTGATGTCGCCGCTGGCGCCAGGCCAGCATCGGCGGCGCGAGCCACGGAAAGACCTTCCATAGTGCGAAGGCGAAGGACCACAATGGGTTGTTCAGATATTGGCGACCGACGCGCAATCGCGCGAGCCCGGGCCGGACGTCGCCGGCAATGACCGCCGCCAGCGCTTCCTCGACTTCCAGCCGGTCGAG